>Ga0351894_1080_pt1 | contig 10364 bp, 9 predicted proteins | sample SorcelAu500001C3_FD_205829 | JGI IMG/M metagenome (GOLD analysis project Ga0351894, IMG submission 205829) | Enriched cells from Trout Bog Lake water, Wisconsin, United States - BchlTB.Aug20.5000.01 .C3 | ecosystem: Environmental > Aquatic > Freshwater > Lake > Hypolimnion/Profundal zone | place... | reverse complement strand
GATATTATCGCCGGTCACAAGGCCTGACGAACCAACGGTTGCAACAGTCACATTACTGCTGCTCCAGTTGCCCCCGCCTATAGAATCTGTTAATGATGTTGTACCGCCCAGGCAAATTGTTTTTACGCCGGATATTGCATCCGGTATTGCATTTACTGTTACCGATGAAACTGCATTACAGCCAGATAGGGCATATGTAATATTTGCAATTCCCGCAGCAATCCCAGTTACAACCCCTGTTGAAGAACCAACGGTGGCTATAGTTGTATTGCCACTGCTCCATGTGCCTCCGCTTGAGATATCAGTCAATGAAGTTGTAAAGCCTTGGCATAAAGTCAATGTACCTAGTATTGTTGCCGGGGTCGCGTTTACAGTGATTACTTTAGACACAGAACATGCGCTCGTACCTATATAGTTGGTGATTGTAACCGTACCGGGTGTAATGCCGGTGACAATACCTGATGATGAACCAACGGTTGCAATAGCGGTATTGCTGCTATACCAGCCCCCCCCTGTTACAGTATCAGTTAATGAAATTGTACTACCTACACACACACTTGTTAACCCTGATATCGGGTCGGGGATAGGGTAAACAGTCACTATAATAGTACTTGAACAACCAGAAACAGTATAAGTAATATTTACTGTACCTGCTGCTACGCCGGTTACAACACCTGAGGAAGAACCAACAGTGGCAATACCTGTATTACCACTGCTCCAAGTGCCTCCGGCTGTAGCATCGCTCAATGAAATAGTTAAGCCAACACAAACTCTCGGATTGCTGGAAGTAATAGCTGCAGCACCAGCATTTACAGTGACAATAATAGTTGCATTGCAACCCGATGGGCCATAATCGGTAATTGTTGCTGTACCTACAGATACGCCGGATACTATACCAGTACCTGATCCTACTGTAGCCACAGCTATATTACCACTGCTCCAGAGTCCTATGGACCCATCAGATAAAGATGTTGTTGATCCTACACATAAGGAAGTAATACCTGATATTGGCCCCGGATTTGCGTTAACAGTGACAATTTTAATGGCAGAAGCGCTGCCACAAGCATTGGTAACAGTATATCTTATAGTGTCAACGCCGGCAGCAACTCCTGTGACAATACCAGAGGAGCTGCCAATAGTGGCAATAGATGTGTGTGTGCTGGTCCATACTCCACCGGAAACACTATCTGTTAATGAAATCGAAGACCCTACACATACAGAAGAGACTCCATTTATAATACCCGCATTAGGTGCAGCATCGATAGTTACTACAATGGTTGATATTTCTCCTGAAGAAATAATATACGATATAACTGATGTACCTGCGGCAATGCCGGTAACAAGGCCTGTAAATGAATTAACAGTAGCTACAGCAGTGTTGCTGCTTGACCATGACCCACCTATTGTATCAATATTTACAACGGTAGTATCTCCAACGCATAATGGATTAGTGCCAATAGTTATTGTCAGGGCATTTACAGTAGCACAGAAAAAAAATAAGGTCAAGGTGAGTAAAAATAATTTTTTCATAAAAATGTTGTTATCGATTAGAGATTAATTGTTTTAAAAGTATATAAAAACGTGCGCATTATTTAACGACTTTACTTATTTATTTTTTTATTTTAAATAATATTAATTATTGGTTAATAAGACTAACTTTCTTAGCAAAAAATCAAATAGTATATCTACTGAACGGCCTTAATTATCAATATTTACAGACAATTAAAAAAAATTAGGCATAAAAAAACCGTCTTCATAGAAGACGGTTTTTTTTATAAAAACGTTAGGCTTTTCTGTTATTATTTTTTGCGGTAGTATATCTGGTCTTCGTTGAACTCGTTGATCGCCTGAAGTGAAGCATTAGCCATACGCTCATAAATGCGGGATATTTCTATCTGCTCTTTATTCTCATGTACTTCTTCCAGGTTATCACCATGCACCGTGAATTCATCCAGTTTACGATGAAGTTCTTCTTTCATACCAACCGAAATCTGGTTTGCACGGCGGCCAATAACTGCAATTGATTCGTACAGGTTGCCGGTTTTTTCTTTTAATGCTATTACATCACGTGTTTCCACAAGCGGGTTAACTGATGCAAGAGATCTTCTATTTGTGCTCATCGCGTATTTGTTTTATTTTTTCGTTTGCTTCAATATAAAGCTTGCTCGCATCTGCAAGATACGAAGATTTTGGATAACTGTCTTTTAATTCATTATAAGCGCTAATGGCGTTGGCAAAACGCTCTTCCTGCTTCTCAGGGATACTGATCCTCGCATACTTCCACATCGACTTCATGATCATAAACTGGTACAGGTCGGCGTTGGGCGATTCCGGGTAGTTGCGCAGCACACTTTTAAACGCTACACTTGCCGCTTTGAACTGGCTGATATCAAAGTATAGCTGTGCTGCATCAGCCTGCTTTAATTCCAGTTTCTTTCGGGAATTATCTATATATGTATTGGCGTCCGCTATCCTGGTTGATTTCGGATACTTATTTACATAAGATTGCATGGCCTCAAGCGCTTTCACGGTATTGGTCTGGTCAAGCGTGTACTTTGGAGCATATTTATAAAGGCATACAGCGCTCATATATTCGCACTCTTCTGCGTTTTTGCTTATTGGGAAGTACTCAGTAAAGTTTTTAAAATAATAAGAGCCTTCCACATAGTCTTTCAGGTAATAGAAAGTATAGGCATACTTATAAAAAAGCGCCTCATAATTACGGGTGCTCTTCATAACAGGCATAAGCTCCTTATAGAGCTCATTGGCATGTTGGTATTGTTTGTTGTCAAAGTACTCGTTCGCCTTTGTGAGTTTATAGTTCACATCGCTGCTTTTGCGGATCTTTTCAAAATCCCCACATGAGCTGAGCAGCATCAAAACAACCGATAAATATAATAAATTTCTAAGGCGTAGTTGCATTCGGAGGGCAAATATATTCAAAAAGTCGGGTTTTGCGCAATGGTATTTGTATGTGAAAAGTTAAAAGAAATTTATCAGCTATGATTTTTTAATAGCTCACTTCCATTACGTACCATTTACAGGGCTGCTCAGCAATTTGCCTGGCGAAGCTGTAACCTATGTTGCCAACCATTGCCACGTCGTAGTCAGCGTTTTTCAGTATCGTATAGGTTAATTTAGTAGTAGTGCTTTTCCCGTTGCTGCCGGTTATCGCTATTATTTTACTGTCGCCTTTATAACGGAAGCCAAATTCTATCTCGCTGCACACTTCAATTCCGGCAGCGCGCACTTGTTTCATTATAGCGACCTTTTCACTGATGCCGGGACTCTTTACGAGGCAGGCCGCATTCAATATTTTATCTGTTGTATGTGATCCTTCTTCAAACGATATGCCTTTCTGCGTTAATACTTCTTTGAAATTTTCTTTTATAGTTCCACCATCGCTTACAAACACATCCCATCCCTGCTGCTTGCCCAGCAAGGCAGCGCCTACACCGCTTTCAGCGGCGCCGAGAATGACGAGGCGTTGTGTGTTTATGCTCACTATTGCAGTTTTAACGTTACTATACTCATTATCGCAAGCAGGATACCAATGATCCACATGCGTGCTACTATTTTTGATTCATGATATCCTAACTTCTGGTAATGATGATGCAGTGGCGCCATTTTAAATATGCGACGGCCTTCACCATACTTCTTTTTTGTACGTTTGAAATACCACACTTGCATGATCACCGAGACATTTTCCACTAAAAAGATCCCGCAAATGATGGGTATCAAAAATTCTTTGCGTACAATTATTGCAAGTGATGCAATAATACCACCCAGCGCAAGGCTGCCGGTATCACCCATAAAAACCTGTGCGGGATATGCATTGTACCATAAGAACCCTACACATGCCCCTACAAATGCGCCAATGAAAATGGACAACTCGCCAAGATTGGGGATATTCATGATATTCAGATAGCCTGCAAAAAGGTAGTTGCCGGATACATATGCAAAGACCCCGAGACATACACCAATGATAGCAGATACCCCTGTAGCCAGTCCATCTATACCATCCGTAATATTTGCCCCATTTGATACGGCTACAATAATGAAGATCACAAACAGTATATAAATAACCGGGGTTGTTACTTCCACATATTTTGCTCCGAATATCTCAGCAATTTTTTCATACCTGAATTCGTGGCTCTTTACAAATGGTATGGTAGTTGTTGCTGTTCTGACATTTACATAAGACGCCATCTTACCATTATCTTCCTTACGGGTAAACTGGCCAGGCTCAAGTTTTTCAGCTGTACTGCGCAAGCCATTTCCGCCATCTGTTACTTCACGGCTTATGACCACGTGATTATTATAGTACATTGTAACACCTATGATGATACCAAGTCCTACCTGGCCCATTATTTTAAAACGGCCCGCAAGGCCTTCCTTATTTTTCTTGAATACTTTAATATAATCATCAAGGAACCCGACCATACCCAGCCATATTGTAGACACAAGCATTAATACTATGTATACATTAAGCACGCGGGCAAATAACAATGTGGGTATAAGGATAGCGGCAATGATAATGAGCCCGCCCATGGTAGGTGTACCCCTCTTTTGAACCTCGCCTTGCAAACCAAGGTCCCGCACCGTTTCACCGATCTGTTTACGCTGTAAATATGCAATCAGCCGCTTACCCATGAGCATGGATATAACAAGTGACATAATTATTGCCATAGCCACGCGAAAGGTTATATAATTGAACACCCCCGCACCTGAAAGGTGGAATGTGTCGCGCAGATATGTGAACAAATAATACAGCATGAACTCCGTTATCTATTTAATGTTTCAAATGCGTCAGTTAATACTTCCCTGTCATCAAAATGATGTTTTACACCTTTTATTTCCTGGTAAGTCTCATGTCCTTTGCCAGCTACCAGTACAATATCTCCTGCCTGGGCTATTGTGCATGCTACCTTTATCGCTTCCTTCCGATCTGTAATGCGCAGACTCTTTCTTTTTTGAGGAGCCGTTAAGCCAGCCTCCATTTCATTCAGTATTTGTTCCGGATCCTCACTGCGGGGGTTATCGGAAGTAAGTATTGCTTTGTCGCTATGTTCGCAAACCACTTGTGCCATTATCGGACGCTTTGTCTTATCCCTGTCGCCACCACAGCCTACAACGGTTATCAGTTGTTGCCCGTCCTTTCTCAATTGGTTTATTGTTGCCAGCACATTTATTAATGCGTCCGGGCTATGCGCATAATCGACTATGCCCAATATTTTTTCTTTTGGTGAAGTATATGTTTCAAAACGGCCAACAGCACCCTGCAAGCCACTTAATATGGCAAGCACATCCATTTTATCCTGTCCTAATAATTTTGCCACTCCATATACTGCAAGGAGGTTATATGCATTGAATGTCCCTATCAACCTGAAATGAGCTTCCTGCCCATCTATGGAAAGTATCAAGCCTGTAAGGTTGTTTTCGAGTACCTTTCCTTTTATGCTTGCTGGCACACGCAAACTGTAAGTATTTTTCGATGCTTTGGTATTTTGCAGCATTACCATTCCTCTTTTGTCATCAGCATTGGTAAGTGCAAATGCATCGGCCGGTAAATCATCAAAAAACATTTTCTTTACCCTTATGTACTCATCAAATGTTTTATGATAATCAAGATGGTCGTGGGTAATATTAGTAAAGACACCCCCAGCAAAACGGATACCTGCTATGCGATGCTGGTGAATGGCATGTGAACTCACCTCCATAAATGCATATTTGCATCCGGCATCTGCCATATCACGCAGCAAGCTGTGTATTGATATTGCATCAGGAGTAGTATGTGTAGCTGCTACTGCCTTGTCATGAATGTGGTTTTGAACTGTAGAGAGCAACCCGCTCTTGTAACCAAGCGCTTCAAACAGTTTGTACAGCAGTGTTACAGTAGTTGTTTTACCATTTGTTCCAGTTACGCCAACTACTTTAAGCTGTTGTGATGGGGAATCATAAAATGCGTCTGCCATTAAACCTGTCACTGCAGCACTGTCTGCTACCTGCACATACGCGATACCTTCTTTAATTACTTCCGGTAATGATTCACATACTATTACAGTAGCACCCTGTTCTATCGACTTATCTATAAATGAATGTCCATCTGATAATGTACCGCGTACAGCTATGAAAACACAACCTTCAGTAACCTTGCGTGAATCTATGCACAAGCCACTTACAGGCGTTGCCATTTCACCCTTTGTAACAATGGGCTTTATGTTTATCAATATGTCGTGCAGTATCTTCATTAACCTAACTGTAGTGTGATATTTTGTCCTTTTGTTATTGCAGTACCCGGTGTTATAGATTGCACATGTACTTTGCCTTTCCCCTGCACCGTTACCTGCAAGCCACTGTTTTCCAAAATGTATACGGCATCCTTAAGGCTCATGCCTGTTACATCAGGCATTATATTTCTGTATATTTTACCGGCAGCTATAGTAACATGCTTGTTAGAATCGGTCTTCATCTCCATCAATGCATTCATGTGGTCGCTTTGAACGGGAGGCTGCTTTCCAAGTGCATTCAACATCACACGATAATTTCTTGCAGTAGCTGCTTTCGCAGGCATTGCTGCAGTACCTTTTTTTGCCAGGCTATCGAGCGGACCTTCCCATGCACCCATATTCTCAGAAAATATTTTATCTGCAACCATCCTGAAAACCGGCGCTGCGATAGCACCGCCATAATATTCCTTTGAATGCGGTTTGGTACGTATCACTACACAGATGGTATATTTAGGTTGGTCGGCAGGTAAAAACCCTACGAATGAACCCTGGTAAACATCGTCTGTATACCTGATGCCTTTATCAGCCACTTGCGCCGTACCTGTTTTTCCAGCCATTGTGTAATAAGGAGATTCAATACCTTTAGCCGTACCTTCCGTTACCACAGCGCGCATACATTTCTGCAACTGGGCTACCGTACTTGCATCGCCAACTTCTTCTATAACAGTAGGCTGGAATGTTTTCACTTCCTTACCATATTCTTTTATAGAACTTACCAGGTAAGGCTTCATCATTTTACCGTCATTCGCAATCGAGTTGTACAGCATGCAGGTATGCAGCGGTGTGATCATCACCCCATATCCTGTGGCCATCCATGGAAGTGAAGAATTGCTCCATTGTGGATTATCAGGAGTTATGACCACTGACCTGCGTTCGCCAAGCAAGTCGATACCTGTGGGCTTGTCGAGATGAAGCGCTTTGAGATGGGCGACATATTTAGACGGGTTATCTTTGTAATAAGTAAATGCCAGCTTGGCCATGGCGGCATTACTTGACTCTGCGTATGCTTTCCAGATAGGCATTACATGTAGCCCCAAATGTGAGTCTCTCATTACGCGGTTGCCAAAATGAATCAATCCGCCTTCAGCATCCACTGTATTATCTACGTTGATATACTTATCATTGAGCAATGACAACAGCGTTACCAGCTTAAAAGTTGATCCCGGCTCAGTAGGTATTGTTGCATAATTGAAATCTTCCTGATAGCTCCCATCTTTCTGGCGGCCCAGGTTCACCAATGTGCGGATCTTTCCTGTTTTCACCTCCATAACAATACAAGTGCCGTACTGACATTCATACTTCTCCAGAATGCTCATCAATGCATGCTCGGCTACATCCTGCACATTGATATCAATGGTGGTTACGATGTCTTTGCCATTTATCGGATCCACTTCAGATCCTTCGATAGGTACCCAAACATTACCTGTGCTTTTTTGCACTACCCTGCGGCCATTCTCCCCTACCAGATCGCTGTTGTATTTTGCTTCGAGGCCAGTCATATTACTGTCTCGAAACTCACCGATCACACGTTTTGCCAGAAGATCATATGGCATCATGCGTTTTTCTTTTGAGTCTTCTATAAACCCACCGTATCCCTTTCCTTTATTGAAAATAGGGAAACTGCGCAAAGCCTCATACTGGTAGTACTTGAGTTTATGACCAAGCTGGTAATACTTGTCTTCATCATTATATGCCCGAACAAATTCTTCTTTGTATTCTTCAGGAGTTTTATCCATGAATAAACGGGAAACATAAAGTGAAAGAGAGTCAATATTTTTAGAAAACAATCCAGAGTCAATTACGGAAAAATCGATATGCACATCAAACTCCGGTATAGATGAGCTTAGCAATACACCATCTTCAGTATATATATTACCACGCTCTGCCAAAAGTGTATCAAAACGCGTATGCATCTCTTTAGCCATTGCCCGCAACTTCGGCCCTTCTTTTATCTGTATCATCGCAGCTTTAATAATGATAGCACAGCCAAACAAGCAAATGCAGGTAAATGCGATGTACACCCTGAACCGTATGTCTTTCTTAATATTCAATTTTCTATTTAGTAATTAGTAGATAGTATTTAGTAAATAGTCCCGTGTATTAAAAATTCACTTTTTACCTTTTCAGTTTTTAACCTTTTATCTTTTTAACCTATTAACCCATTAACTTCATTTCTTGATCTTGTATGCCGGTAATAATGATGGCTTCAATCCTATTTTTTCCGCACTTTTTATTACCTGTGTTTCTGTTTTAACATACATCAATTGCGATTTGGTGTCCATATACTTCCAACGCAACTCTCTTAGTATTTTGTTTTGGGCATTCATTTCCCGCTGCATTTCTATTGCACGGTGACTGTTGCTGATATACAATACGCATAACAGCGCTATAAATGCCAGGAAAGGAATATTATTGACTATTGCTTTATAAGATACTTTCTCCACCAGCGACCGCCAGTCGCTCCTAACCCGCTGTGCGGGCGTCAGCGCTTCCTGCTGCTGACTATTCTGCTCCTCGTTACTCATACTTTTTATAATAAAGCCTGCAATGGCAGGTCAAATTTTCTCCGCTATTCTCAATCGTGCGCTTCGTGAGCGCGGATTGTTTTTTATCTCTTCCTCACCGGGTTCAATCGGTTTTTGGTTTACAGGTTTCAGCAACGGTTTCACCTGTTCTTCATACTCCCCTGCTTCATCCCACCGACCACGTTTCACATAATGTTTTACAATTCTGTCTTCCAATGAATGAAACGATATTACACACAACCTACCTCCCGGTTTCAGGCTTATTGCAGCCTGTTGTAAAAATTCTTTAAGCACACCTAATTCGTCATTCACTTCTATTCTCAATGCCTGAAACACTTGTGCCAGGTATTTATTCGGATTTCCACGCATCACAGGAGCAAGTATTGCTTTAAGCGCTCCTATCGTTTGCACCGATCTTCCCTTTCTGCTTGCTACAATATGCTTTGCGAGTTCTTTCGAGTTGCGCACCTCACCATATTGTTCAAAGATCAGGTGCAGTTGCTGCTCACTATATGTTCTCAATACTTCTGCCGCTGTCAGGTCCGCCCGTTTATCCATCCGCATATCCAGCGGCCCGTCGTAGCGTATTGAAAAGCCCCGTTCGGCCGTATCAAACTGAAAAGAACTCACTCCAAGATCTGCTAGTATCCCATCTACCTCACTATGCCCATGCAATCGTAAAAACCTTTTTAGATACCTGAAGTTTTCCATCACAGGAGTCAGCCGCTCATCATCAGGTTTGTTCTTCCACGCATCTGCATCCTGGTCAAATGCAATCAATTTTCCTTTGGGGCCAAGTTTTTCCAGTATCAACCTGCTGTGCCCACCTCCGCCAAATGTCGCGTCCACATATACCCCATCCTCCTTTATCGCTAATCCATCTACTGCCTCATGTAAAAGAACTGTTGTGTGGTAAAAATCAGGGTTACCCATTTTTATAGATTTTCAAAAGGGTTCCCGAAATCATTCGCCACTTCCTCCGCCAGCTTGCTGAATCCACCAGCACGTTCACGGAGATAATTATAATACGTATCTTTATCCCATAATTCTACTTTGTTGCCCTGCGCACTTAACACTGCATCCTTTTTGATACCTGCATATTCCTGCAGTTGCTTTGGCAGCAGTATGCGGTCAGCGCTATCCACTTCAACGATCGTTGCACCGTTAAGAAATAATCTTTTGAACTCTCTCACGTTTGGTTTGAAATCATTGAGGCGATTTATTTTTTCACTGATCGCATTCCAGGTATCAACCGTATATAAGCTGAGACAATTTTCGAAACCACGATTTATGACAAATTTTTCTCCCATTCCCTCAGCAAGTTGCTTGCGGAAACCCGATGGCAGCAGAAAACGCCCTTTAGCGTCAAATGCTACTTCATATTCACCGAGAAAACTGGTCATTTGTATGTTTTATGATTATTACCACAAAATAACACATTTTCCCACTTAATTCCACAAATTTAACGATACATATTTATCCACACCCTCATATATGCCTTCAAACACTTTATAGTAAAGGGTTTCGGGCATTTTAAAGCATGAATATG
>Ga0351894_1077_pt1 | contig 10744 bp, 10 predicted proteins | sample SorcelAu500001C3_FD_205829 | JGI IMG/M metagenome (GOLD analysis project Ga0351894, IMG submission 205829) | Enriched cells from Trout Bog Lake water, Wisconsin, United States - BchlTB.Aug20.5000.01 .C3 | ecosystem: Environmental > Aquatic > Freshwater > Lake > Hypolimnion/Profundal zone | place... | reverse complement strand
TACGTTTTGTTGAAAGATCCTGAATCATAGTGTTAACGATCTTTTTCTGCATATCGGCATCAAGAGCTGTCTTGATAATTTTTTCAGCACCTTTGACGGCAAGATCAGCAACCTCATTCCTCAGCACATCGAGGGCACGGCGTTTTTCCTGCTCAATCTCCTCCTTTGCCGAGGCAATCATTTTCTTGGCCTCGGACTGAGCCTTTGCAGTAATATCTTCGCGAAGCTTTTCCGCATATTCTTTTCCTTCTCGAATAATCCGATCGGATTCAGCATCGGCTTTTGAAAGCAACTCCCTGTTTTTCTGGAGAATTACCTCAGCCTCGTCCTTGGCTTTATGCGCACGGTCAATAGACGACTGAATTCCCTTCTCCCTTTCTTCCAAGGCAGTCAGAATCGGGCCCCAAGCAATCTTCTTCAAAATAAGCAACACAATCACAAATGTGATCGCAGTCCAGAAAATAAGGCCGGGATTCGGACTCAAAAGACTACCGGCAAGAAGTATAACTCCTGACGTAAGCATGAACAATGTTTCCGTTAACGATTAATAAAACCCGATAGCAGCCTTTAAAAAGCCGCAATCGGGATATTTTCTCTGTTTCGAATCTTTAGACCACTCAAAATCTTACTTAAGAGCAAGAAGCACACAGATAACCTCACCGAAAAGGGCGACACCTTCAATAAGAGCTGCGGCAATAATCATGGTAGTACGGATATCTGCAGTCGCTTCAGGCTGACGCGCAACACCTTCAGCTGCAGAGGCCGCTACATTACCAATACCAAGACCAGCGCCGATAACAGCAAGACCAGCACCAATACCAGCTCCTAAATAACCAAAGCCTAAACCTTCCATCTTTTAATTACCCCCGTTTATTTTTTTTGTAAGTTTTCATTAAACCAGTCAATAAAAAGCATGAAAATAAGAGTTATTCCCTAATAATCCTTATACCATTTTAATGTGAGGCAACTCCTGCCTCATGCTCGTCATGCCCTTCATGCATCGAAGCAAGGCCGATAAAAAGGGCGGAGAGCATCGTAAAAATAAATGCCTGAAGAAAGGCGACAAAGAGTTCAAGCAGATAGATAAATATCGAGAATGGAACCGACATGACCACTGCAACGATATAGCTTTTAAGAATAAAGCTGATAAAGATCAGACTGAGAATAACAATGTGCCCAGCCGTCATATTGGCAAACAACCGTATGGTAAGAGCAATCGGCTTAGTAAATAATCCTATAAATTCAATCGGAATCATAATGATCCAGAGAGCAGGATGAGTTCCTCCCGTAAGATGCGCCAAATAGCCTTTGATGCCATGCGCTTTCAATGCAGCTATCTGTGTAAGGAAAAAGGTGAAGGTGGCAAGCGTCAATGTCACGTTGATATTGCCTGTTGCGGTCGCACCGTAGGGAACAAGTCCCATAAGATTACAAAGCAAAATAAAAAAGAAGACCGTCAGGAGATACGTAAGATACTTTTCATATCCTTGGCCAATATTGGCTTTGGCTACATCAATGCGGATAAACTCAACGAGCGCTTCCATGGCGTTGACCAGTCCCTTGGGTGCCTGACGGGCTGTCATCTTCTTGTACTTGCCGCCAACCATGGAAAAGATTACCAGAAGAATTGCTGATACAACCCAGAGCATCACCACGTGTTTGGTAATTGAAATATCAAACCCGCCGACAACTATTTTTGGTAGCGTTATGTTTCCAAACGGCTCAAAAGCAAAAACGTTATTATCAAGAATATGATGCATGATAACATCACCGGCTTTTTCCTCTTCAGGAGCCGCTTGTGCGCTCGGTGGAACTTCAACAGCAGAAGCCGCAGCAACAGTGGCAGAGACACCGGACGTCTGTGGCTGCTCAGCAAAAGCAGTCGCAAAACCATAACTACTGAACAAAAGAGGCAGAAGAATCGCAAGAACCTTGAGAAGAGCCTTCGGCTGTATAACACTTAACCGTTTCATGCAGTATTTTTTTTCTGTTTGTTTTTCTTTTGATACCCGAGAATCTCAACAATCACATAAATACAGTAAAAAGCAAAAAATGAGAACACAAAATCATTGATAACCACCAGATGCCTGATAATAATAACCGCAATAAGCACCATCAACAAAAGCATCCGAACCATCAAACCACCAAACACAACCTTGTTGAAGATGGCCGATTCCTTATCAAGTGCATATTCAAAGAGCAGATATCCGACAACCGTATTACTTGCAACCATTATCCATGCAAGAAACACGGAGTAACGGTCTGTATTCACGGGATCAAGAGCTGAAAAAATGATCGCCCATAAAATGACTGATAAGATACATAACTTAATAAAAAATTCAAATAAAGGCTTCATAAGAACCGCGTCTTTCTTGATAAACAAATGTAATTCCCATGAAAATACCCTACTTTTTTTTGTTTGCCTTTCGCACCACATTCATGAGCACCAGCGCCATACCAATCATCCCAAGTACAACTCCGACCAACAGCAGTAATGGTGACGTACCAAACTTGCCGTCAGCCCAATATCCCAGTAAGACAAATAAGGCAAAGCTTGCAGCTATCTGCAAACCAAGCCCCATGTAATCAGAAACAGCACGGATAGAACGCCCTAACTGATCCGACAACCTCTTTTCATCAGGGTTCATCATCGCTGAGCATCCTTGTTTGCATGCAGACCACACGCATTACAAAAAAACCGTGACTGCCGTCGATTACAAGACCTAAAACAATAAAGATAATACTACTTCCTGAAATAATGAATCCTTTAGAGGAAATTCTTCCTCCTTCGAATAACGAGATCAAGAAAAAATCATATTTTTCTTTAACAAGGCATTTAGAAAGAGTGATGCAGGCAATTGGCAACAGCAACAACGAAAAATTTCAGCAGGATTTGAATGACACCGGAATATATTGTGCCAGACTGCTTTCGCGAATACCAAGAACTTATAGCGCTGCAGAGCACAAGAAATGGAGGGGTGAGCCGAGACCCGTATGCATCCCTAAACCTCGGCGGTAATACCGAGGATCAAAAAGAAAATGTTCATGAAAATACCCGTCGCCTGTGCACCACAGTTGGCATTGAGCCAGGGCAATTAGTCTGTTCCAATCAGGTACACGGTACAGAAATTCTTTATGCAGAGAAGCCCGGACAATACCTAGGCTATGATGCCTTTATAACAGATAAAAAAGATCTCTTTCTGTGCATCTTTACCGCAGACTGCTATCCAGTGCTGATTTACGACCCTCGGCATAATGCTTCAGGCGCGATTCATGCTGGCTGGAAAGGAGCTGCCGGACAGATTGTAGCAAAAACTATTGCGGCGATGACAAGGCACTTTACTTCCATACCGGCGGAGTGTCTTGCCTATATAGGAGCAGGAATTTCATACGATTCCTATGAGGTTGGCCCAGAGGTAGCAAAAAAGTTTCCTCTGGATACCTGGAAACAATCCCCTGTCTCGCCGAAAGCAGAAAAATACCTGCTGGATTTGGGAATGATCAATTATCAGCAACTCCTTGCGGCAGGAATACCTGCATCGAATATTGGGCGTTCCACCTTCTGCTCATACAATGCCTCCAACCTGTTCTTTTCATACAGGCGAGATCAAGGAAAAACCGGACGTATGGTCACTCTGATTGGCGTCAGCTCGCGCTCTCATGACTTTTACAGAAAACTCCTGCCGTAAGAACCGTAGAGCGCATGGGCCTGACGAGAGATATCTTCCCTAAAATTAGGATGAGCTATACTTGCAAGCGCCTCCGCTCGCTGCCTAAGATTTTTGCCATGCAAATTAACAATACCGAACTCGGTAACCACGTATTGCACATGAGCCCTAGTAGTAACAACACCTGCTCCAGGTTTAAGCTGAGGAACAATCCGCGATAGACCGCTGCTGGTGGTTGATGGCAGTGCAATAATAGGCTTTCCTCCTTTGGAAAGTGCTGCACCCCTAATAAAATCCATCTGGCCGCCAACACCGGAATAATATTTCTGCCCGATCGAATCAGCACATACCTGTCCGGACATATCAATTTCAAGAGCACTGTTAATTGCAGTTACCCGTGGATTTTTCCTGATTTCACGTGTATCGTTGACATAATCAGAGGGGAGCATTTCAACGAGTGGATTATCATCCACAAAATCATATAGCCGACGAGTTCCAAGAAGAAAACTGGCCACGATAATTTCCCTGTGACTTCGCTTTTTGCTCCCGTTGATAACCCCCTTTTCCACAAGATCAACCACCCCATCGGAAAACATTTCAGAATGAATACCCAAATCCCTATGGTTGGAAAGCGCGGCAAGAGTTGCATCAGGAATTGCACCTATACCCAACTGTAAGGTAGCGCCATCCTCAACAATGGAGGCAATATGGTGACCAATCCTGATCTCAGTATCACTCAAGACATGACGAAGAGTTTCAGGTAAGGGATCATCCACATCAACCATTGCATGAATCTTGCTTGTATGAAGCATTCCCTCACCATGTGTGCGAGGCATGTTCGGATTCACCTGGGCAATAACCACTTTTGCCGCATGTACAGCCGCCAAGGTTGCGTCTACCGAAACCCCAAGCGAACAGTAACCATGACGGTCAGGAGGAGAAACATGGACAAGTGCCACGTCAAGTGGTAAAATCTTGTTAAAAAAAAGCGAAGGAACATCACTCAAAAAAACAGGAATGGCATCTCCATCCCCATCTTGAACAGATTTGCGAACATTTTTAGCAACAAATAAAGCATTCAACCTGAAGCTTTCGCGGTATTCCGGTTTAGCATAGGGAGCATCTCCTTCCGTGTGAAGACTCACAATTTCAACATTTTTTAACTCACCTGCCCGCGAAACCATCGCTTCAATCAACCGTTGCGGCGTTGCTGCCGCAGTATGCAAAAATACCCTATCTCCCGACTTGATTTTTGCTACCGCATCTTCTGCGGAAAGCGTCCTATAATACATAGATACTTGTTTAATTATTGCCAGAAAAAACCGTTCCAGATATTAGATGCTTTTTCGGCGAAGATATGCCGGCGTCTCTGATGAACCTTTCTGGATTTTATCTTCATGCTCTTTATTGCCGACTGCAAGCGCCGGATTGTGATCAACATTCTGACCGGAATTTTTCCTCAGGCCCACCTCATCAGGATCATGAATTGATAATTGTCTTCTGATATAGGCAGGAATGCGCAAATCTTCCTCCTGGCGTTCGGGAGAAAGCGGAAGAGTCTGGCGAACAGATGCCGGAATCTGTCCCGGCTTCACCCCTTGCACTTGAGCAGCGGAATGCCGTACCGCAGGAATAGTTCCTTCATCATGATCCTTTCTTTTGAAACCGGTTACAATAACGGTAACCCTTATCTCTCCTGACACCTGCGGCTCGTCGACATAGCCGTTAATAATCTTGGCCTCACTGCCGACCTGCTCCTCGATATAGTTCATGGCATCCCGCATATCTCTCATGGTAACCTCGCCAGTAATGTTGACCAGCACACCTTTTGCCCCCCTTATTGATACCCCCTCCAGAAGAGGACTGTTGATAGCATCCGAAGAGGCTTTTAGTGCCCGACGCTCACCAGCAGCAGCAGCCGAACCCATAACAGCATCACCAGCTCCAGACATAATACTCCGCACATCGGCAAAGTCTACATTAACATGCCCGTGGCGGGTGATAATGTCTGCAATGCCTTTTGCCGCCCTGTAAAGAACATCGTTCGCCATGTTGAATGCTTCAGTGGCGCTGACACCCTCTTCAGCAATACTGAGAATCTTTTCGTTTTCGACCAGAATAAGAGTATCGATATATTTGCGCAGCTCCGCTATGCCACCATCAGCAATTTTTGATTTTACCTGGCCCTCAAAGTTAAACGGTCTCGTCACAACACCGATAGTGAGAATACCCATATTCCTTGCAATTGATGCAATAACCGGTGCAGCACCCGTACCAGTGCCTTTGCCCATACCTGCAGCAATAAAGACAAGATCCGCTCCTCGAAGCTGAGCCGCAATAATTTCCTTGTCATCTTCTGCCGCCTGACGACCTTTTGCGGGATCCGCTCCAGCGCCAAGGCCATTCGTCGCCTTCTTGCCAATCTGCACCCTCAAAGGAGCCTTTGAGTTCAGAAGCGCCTGACGGTCGGTATTAAAAACGATATACTCTACACCACTTATTTTCCGGTCGATCATATTGTTTACCGCATTGCCGCCGCAACCGCCGACACCGACAATCCTTATGGTAACCCCTTTGCCCTGGTCACTGTCAAACAGGCCTGGGTCCAGCTCAAATGCCATTGCTTATTTCTCCACGTTAAAACACTCCCGTTGGCTCATCTGTCACAGATTCTCCCAAAATTTTTTCATCCGATCAACAATTTTTTTCCCAGCAGGGCTCTGCTCCTGTGCCGAAGGCTCTTCTTGGGTATCTGAAGGAGACTCCTGCTGCAGCACTTCGGCTGTCGAAGTGAAACTGTGATCCACTGAGAGGTTATTCTGAAAGGCATAGGCAACAAGACCCATAACCGTTGCATAGATAGGGTTGTTGACAGAACCTTTGATACCTCCGGATACACCTTCAGGATAACCGATACGAACATCAAGACCAAGAACATCATGCGCAAGTTCTTCCGTACCAGGTAAAAGCGAACCGCCTCCCGTTATAATGGCACCGGCATTGAGATATTCATAATAACCTGACCGTTTGACCGAGTCGCGCACCAGTTCCAGAATCTCCATCATCCTTGCTTCAATAATCATGGTCAATGAGCTTTTCGGTACGGATTTTTGCGGACGACCTTCGATCCCTTCGATAAGAAGCTCCTCATCCTCACCGCTAAGCTTGCTATACGCACAACCATGCTTTATTTTCAGTTCCTCAGCCACCTCATAAAGCGCCTTCACCCCATGCGCAATATCATGAGTAACATCGTTCGCGGCAACCTTGATGACCTCTGAATAACGGATTGCCCCATCAATATAAATGGCGACCTCAGTGGTTCCACCACCGATATCAATAACAACTACTCCACTTTTCTTTTCACGTTCTTTCATGACTGCCATGCCAGAAGCTACCGGCTCAAAAGTAACTGCACTGATCTCCAAACCAGCCTTCTCGACACACTGCCTGATATTACGAATCTTTGTTCTCAGACCCACCACAATATAGGCACTGCCTCTCATGGTCGTCCCTGCCATACCTATAGGGTCAAGAAGCCCTTCCTGATCATCAACAATGAATTCTTGAGGAATGACATGAATAATCTCGTGGTCGATATCCAGATACCGAATATTCGTCTTGGCCTTTTCCAAAAACCGTTTCACATCAGACTCATTGACAATCCCTGTCTGATTGATGCTGATTTCTGAATTACTGTGAATACAATGAACATGTGAACCGGAAATTCCAACATTGACACCATGGATACGAATTGAAGACTCCCGTTCAGCATCAGCAACGGCCGCCCTGATAGAGGCTACCGTTTTGTTAATATTCACTACCGTTGCCCGTTGAAGACCATCAGAATTAGAACGACCCTTACCAAGGACATTGAGCTTGCCTATTTCATCTTTTTCGGCAACCACAACACACACCTTGGTTGTTCCAATATCAAGACCTACCGCAATATTGCTTTTCAGCATGGTGCTCTATACTTGCTTAATTTTCAGAGAGAAAAATACTATGGCGCCTGCGAAGAGACAATATCCGTCGTAAAAACCCTGTCCCTGAACCTCAGATCCACCGTATCATAACAGTCAAAACCTTTTTTAGAAATGACCTTTTGCCAGAATATCTCAAATTTTTTCAACTTTTCCTTGAAGTTACCATCATTACCGACAATAAAATGGGTAGGAGCTTGCACTACAAGACACCAGCTCATATTGTTACCTGCAAGATGAAGTTCTCGGATGAGCATACTTGCATAATCAGTCTGTGATAAAGACTCAAGAAACTGTAAAATCAAAGTAATATCGCGTTGATCCAGTTGCTGCAGACCATTTCCCGCTGTTTTCAGACGACTGATGCCTGTAATATCAAGCAATTTTGGAAACCGCTCTGCTACAGTTTGGTTCCAGGGAAGAAGAAATCCCTCACGATCAAGAACCGTTTTTCGCCCCGCAATAATCGCAAGAGCAACAGGCTCCCGCTCAAAAACCCTTATACGGACGACCCCATTAAGCTCCTTGCTGATCGCAGCATCCCTGATATAGGGAAAAACCATAAGGTTTGTTTTCAGCTCTTCAACATCAAGATCCTGCAGATTTCTGCCTTTAAACCCTATAACGTGTAATAAAAGGTCTCTCTTCACCATAAGAGAGGAACCATCAACAATAAAATCCCGAACAAGCACCTCTTTTTTCCAGTGTGAAGCAACAAAAACCAACCCTACAAGAGCAGCAACTGCCATCAGACAAATAAATAACAGTGAGAACGAGCCGCTGCCACCCGCAGACGTCGGGCCAACATCGCTCCCGATTTCCCCTCCATCCGGCTCCTGACCAGGATATACCTGGTATTCGGAATCAGACATAACAGAACACTTTTTTGAATCTTTTCATAAGAGAACTCAATTCGTATGGTCACCACCTTAACTTGAAACATCTTGCCTGAGAAATTCGGCAACTCTCGAAGCAAGATGGGTAATATCGCCTGCTCCCATAAAAAGAAGCATAGTCCCGTTGACCGAATGTTCTTTAAGAGCAGCAAAGAGAGCGTCCATGTCAGCAATAAATGCAACATGCTTACCACCAGCTTTCCTGACAGCAGCAGCCACCAACTCCCCATCGACACCCGGATAATCAGCAGCCTTTTCTCGGGCAGGATAGACATCGGCAACATACACCACATCTGCTCTCGAAAGCGCCCACCCATACTCATCAGCAAACTCCTGTGTACGCGAAAACAGATGCGGCTGAAAAACCGCAACAACTCTTGAATCAAACCATCCACTTTTAGCCGCCTTGACGGTCGCCTTGACTTCAGAAGGGTGGTGGGCGTAATCATCCACAATCATAAGACCCGCGCCATTATCATATTTAACCTGAAATCTTCTCCTCATGCCACTGTAACAAGCAAGACCGGCAATCAGGCGTTCCGGTATAATACCAAGCTCAAACCCTGTAGAAAAAGCCGCTAAAGCATTGAGCACATTGTGGCGTCCCGGTACATTGATACAAACATCATGGTAGTGGCTGCCGTAAGCCTGAATCGTAAAACGTGTACGATTTTTTTCAAACACAATATCTGAGGCCATAACATCTGCCGGCTCCTCAATGCCAAAAGTAGTATACAAACGATTGAAGAATGGGATAATCTTTCTGATCTCCGGCCAGTCGACACAACAGATAACCCTGCCATAAAAAGGAAGCTTGTTGGCAAAACCAATAAAAGCCTGTTTCAGTTCATCAAGCGTGCCATAGGTGTCCATATGCTCAGACTCAAGGCTGTTAACGACGGCAATGGTTGGAGTAAGCTTCAAAAAAGCACGATCATACTCATCAGCCTCAATAACCATGAATTTCCCTTCGCCAACAACCGTACTCCCTTTCAGATAGTCAGATATCCCGCCAATCATGACCGTGGGCGACTCCCCCGATTCAATAAGCATCGTGGCAATCATGGCGGTAGTGGTTGTCTTACCATGGGTACCAGCAATACATATTCCATATTTATAACGCATGAGCTCGCCCAGCATCTCGTCACGCTTGATAACAGGAATGCCGGCCTTTTCAGCCGTAATTATTTCAATATTTTCCTTCGGCTTGATTGCTGACGAATACACAACCACATCACAAGATGTAACTTGCTCTGCCCGGTGTCCCCTGTAAATTATTGCCCCACGCTCCGCAAGTTTGTCAGTCACCTCACTTGACGAAAGATCAGAACCTGTAACACCGAATCCCGACTTCAGGAGCAGTTCAGCTATAGCACTCATTCCTGCACCGCCTATTCCGACAATATGAACACTTTTTGTTTTTCCTAATTCCATGTGTGAACTCTCTCTAATTAATGTTTTCCTGCAAGCGTGATGATGCGTCCGGCAAGCTGACAAGCCGCATCAGGGTATGCCAGTGTACGTGATGCTGCACCCATGCGTTGCAGTCTCCCAGTATCATGCAACAATTCAAGAATTGCTGATAACGATTCCACCTTTCCGAGATCATCGTCATCAACCACCATTGCTGCCTCATGCATAACAAGCGCACGTGCATTATGACGCTGATGGTCACCAGTGGCGTAAGGATAAGGTACAAGCACCGAAGGCTTACCAAGATTGGTCAATTCGGCAATAGATGAAGCACCAGCCCGACAAAGGACAAGATCGGCTGCACTGTATGCAGCACCCATGTCTTCAATGTAAGGAGCAATACAGAGATACGGGGAAAAGGGCACCAGCCCCTTTATTCGCTCAAAATCGAGGGCACCAGTCTGCCAGATAAGATTTGCTGATGCAGTAATATCATAAATCCGTTGAAGAATAGCATTATTTATAGAGCGAGCACCTCTACTCCCTCCAAATACAAGAAGGGTGGGGCGTTCATGGTGCAAACCGAAGCGACACCTTGCAGTGGCAACATCCAGCACCTCAAAAGAACGGGCAGGATTGCCCGACAGATAGACATGCTGTTTTTTCACAATAAACCTCCGCGCCTCTTCAAAAGCAAGATGCACTTCACTGGCAAGTACCGCAAGCAGCTTGGTCGTTACCCCGGGAAAAGCGTTCTGTTCCTGAATGAGTGTTTTTTTTCCCA
>Ga0351894_1075_pt1 | contig 10935 bp, 9 predicted proteins | sample SorcelAu500001C3_FD_205829 | JGI IMG/M metagenome (GOLD analysis project Ga0351894, IMG submission 205829) | Enriched cells from Trout Bog Lake water, Wisconsin, United States - BchlTB.Aug20.5000.01 .C3 | ecosystem: Environmental > Aquatic > Freshwater > Lake > Hypolimnion/Profundal zone | place... | reverse complement strand
GCCTGTCAGAGTGCGCCAGCAATGACCGGTTAAAAAACCAGCCTTGACGGGAGAAAGAGCCTCGTTTATCATGGGAGAGGTACGCTCAGAAAGAGCAAAAACCGTGTTGATGTAGGGCCGAACGTATGCTTGCCAGATGATTCACGAAGAAAACTGGCTTTTCTCAATGTCTCAGATCATGATTTTTGCTCATTTCAGCTTTCGCTCTGAGTTTCTTGCATTTTATGGCACTCTGAACTGTCTTGATTATTACGAATAGCTCAACTTAGGTTTTAGTTGGTTGTCCTCCCCTACTATTTCTTGATACGTTCCGATTCGTTTTATTCCTCCATCGCCGAGTTTTACTATTTGATCACAGTTTTGTAGGGTGGTTAGTCTGTGGGCGATTATTAGGACTGTTAGGTTTTGGCCCAGGGATTCTATTGATTGCATTACGGCTTGTTCGGTTTTGTTGTCGAGTGCGCTGGTGGCTTCGTCGAAGATGATAACATCAGCTCTTTTATACAGTGCTCTGGCTATGAGCAATTCCGTAGGGTAAACCGAATTGTACTGTACCAAGTGTAATTCGATTTATGATTAAGCTTCGTGACTTTGCTTCTTTAATACTGAAACTGCTACCCATTCGACTTGAGAATAAGTATATTTTTGCTCGACATGATGCCTGACTTTATGTGTCATACATTCATAATTAGGATACCAAGTGAATAAACCTCTATAATCCATTTTATAACTTTTTAAATACGGAAGATGATGATATGAATCTACACGTGGTTTTTGACGAAAGGAACCCGTAATTTTAAGCCGGCGAGGTGAACGCAATACGGGCTTATCTTGGCTTGCAATTCGAAACAAATCATCACGGTCACAAGGGGAAAGACAAAAGCAAAATACCACGACATCAAAACTACTCGTTTCAAGCGAAAGTAATACTGCGGCACACTGTAGTAGTTTGATTCCTTTAGATGAAGCAACGTCAGCAGCTTGAGCTGAAGGATCAATTACATAGCAATGAACTATTGAGATTATTTTTTAACCAGGCCTGACTTATTCCATCTCAGCCTCCAATCTCGAGTATCTTCCCTCCCCCATCTATTTTCGCCTCTTCAAAGAAGTTAGAGGGAACAGAGTAATAAAAGTTTAGCTAAGCGTAATATCAATTCATAGAATGAGTCGGAAGGTAAACCTGTGATGATAGTCAAGCCCATGCAGATAAGCCATAGAATGAACAGTTAAGATGGATGGATGGCAGCTGAACTTAAAACAAAAAAAAGAGTTGGAGGAGCAAGAATTTGGCATGTTTGATGTCAAACTGGAGCCTGAATTGGATTCTCATAAAAATCAGAACAAATCCTAAAGTTGCGAAGATAAGTCATCAATTATTGCACTATTTGCGGCATCGTTTGAAGTTTTATCCATGGGATTTTAGATAAAACAGGACGATCATGCATATCCTGCGTTGGCTGATATATTAGAACATATTTGCCATTTTCACGACGTACTTGTCTTAACGAGTTGCCATACTTCTGAATAAATGCAGACAAATCTTTATACCCACCGTCAATTGACCAAGCAAGCATTTCCTTACTTGAGATTACTGCACGGTTAAGACCTGTCCAATGTGCGACTTCATCATTTTTTACATCAACTGTTACTGTCTGGGCTTCTGACTTGGCATCGTTGAAAAGAAAACGAGAAATTGCTGGATAAGGTATGGCAATAAGCACAAACCCAATTAAAGCCATTGGTAGATATGATGGATAGGGAGTTTCTCCTGGAATTTTTTCAATAGAGATCCCCTTCTTTTGCCTATACCTGATACTCATGGGTATAGCTGTTATGAGCAGGGCAAAACCTGGATAGAGTGTCGCAACTACCCGCCAACCAGCATCTTGAAAAATAAATGGGGCAATAGAAATAAATACGAGTGCAGTAATAGCACATAAAACATCAGAAACTGTTCCTTTTCTCATGTTTCTAATAATCAACACAGAGCTGATAAGCATAAACAGAGAAGACAACCAAATGGATGGTGTGGTTGTAAGATAACGAATCATACCTGCATGAGTTTTTTTAGCACTGTCAGGAATATTTCTTGAAAATCCCATTGTAAACCCAAACTCTCGTTGGGGCACAAAAAGTGCTTGAAGCGAGTTATTCATTATCGCTTTTCCCATTGGTCTTATATCTTTTTGCACTGTCTTAAAAGCTTCTTCATACATTAGGGCATTAGTTTGCCTTTCTGAGAGGTTTGGAGTTTTTGATTCAATATATCGAGAGGCCTCATCCCAGTCGGTTCCACGAGCAAGCCCAAGAACAGTAGAACCTGTATTTGTGTTTATACCTCCATCAGGATTACCATAGGCAACATATATTATCAGCGGTATTACAAATGCAAGTGCTGTACATGCAAACGCAGAAAGAATGGCTTTGTTAAAGGCTTTATGCCAGTTTTGACCCATAATAATTGTAACAAAAAAGGCAAAGAAACCTGGCATCAAGGGGTTATATGGCCTGAAGGCATAAGCCAGCACTAAAGAAAATAAACCCAACCAGGCTATTTTTTTACTTTTCTCAGCTAATGCGATCAAAAGCAATGCGTATCCAGCTGTAGAAATTGTGATACCATTGATTTCTGAAAGCATGCTTGATGCGTAAGGCCAAGTCCAGATAAGAAGGGCAAAGCCTGCAGACAGTGCCGATGAACGGCCAACAAGCCGAGCAAGAGCTGTAATGAATGCCACAATGGCGAAAGCTGCCAACGACACTCTAAGCAAAATCATACCTAATAAGGTTGATCCGCCTATGTTAAATTCTAAAATATTAAGCACAGCATTCATGGGACGCCTCGAATTCCATGAATCCAAGCTCTTATCAGGCCAGTTTAAAACTTGCTGGTAGTATCCATTTGCATCGGAAAAAGGAATAAATCTCGCAAAACGATCTTCAGCCATATGCCCAAGAGGAGGTGCTGAAATTGAGCTTGCAAGTGCTGCTCCACAAATAAAAAGAGAAAAAAGAAAAAAGATGTTGTTAGAGCCATCATTTTTTATCAGCGAAGTATGAAGGGAAAAATAAACCGCAAAAATAAAAGAGACAACTGTCCCTACTGCGAGTAGTCGAGGTAAAAACTGACCGATACTGCTTAGACCAATACAATAACCTGTGAGAACTCCCGATGCAAGCACCAAATAACTAAAGAAAGATGTTACAATGTTTTTTATCAGTTGCGGTTGCGCCATGTTTTGTTTTATTTATTTTGGCATCTTTAAAAGAATATTCAACGATCCTTTGTGGGGGGTTCTTCGATCAAGCTCTTTAGAGCCACCAGAGATAAACTTGCCCGATGTGCCATCAAACAGCTCATATCCTATTTCGAGCAACCTTGACAGCGCAACATTCATAGCATCATCAGTAAAGAGGTTCGGCGACCACTCCATTAAAATTGTCGGATGAAATCTTCTCAAACTCAGCTCAGCACCTCTCAATACATCAGGTTCATGTCCATCAACATCAAGCTTGATAAAGTCAATGCGTTGAATCCCTTGCATACGAACGAAAGAATCAAAGGAAACCGCTTGAGCTCCCTTCGTAGTTTTGAGTTCTCCCTGATGATCGGCATGAAGAGTGCGTCCGTTTACTAAGGGCCAGCTGGAATAAATTTCATGATCAACACTAACCCCATCTTCTGCAACAAGCATGGCTTGAACTGCCTCTACCCCGTCCCCCGTGATGAGAGGGTTGAGCGCTAGATTACGCAATAATTTGCCGTAAGCATAGTCCGTTGGTTCAAATGCATAGACCTTATCACCTAAAGGTACAACCAGTTGCGCTAATGGTAAGGTATGTGCCCCAATATTGGCACCAATATCAATAACAATTTCGCCATCCCTTCCACAAAGTAGCTTTTTGTATAGCTTTAGAGTTCTGGGCTCAAATCCTCCAAGAAAAAATATTGAAAAATCAATTCCCTCATGAAGATCAATATCCCATAAGATTCCTCCACGTTTGATGATAACATCATCAGATTTACCCAAACTACGCGAACAAGAGAAACAATTCTGTAGGCAATTGATGCAAGCTTAATTTTATGTCTGGTATCTATCTTCATTGTTACATTATCTTCATTATCATTTGGAAGTGTTGAGTGCTCGACGGCAGATACTCCATGCACCGGGACCTACCATCAAAACAGAAACAACAAGTATGGTCAATTGCAGTGTTGTGGCAAGTGCTACGCAAACTGAGGCTGGTACCGCAAAAAGAGAGAGAGCCCATACGGCAGCTACCTGATAGACTCCAACATAGCCGGGTGCAGAGGGAAGGGCTGAGCCTGCGGCAAGAAAGACCCAGAGAACAAGTGGTGCTTCGGGTGCAAGATGAAGCTGGAAAGCATCCAAGAGCATCTTAAATGCTGCATAGTCGAGCACCATGATAACAAGGACAATAGTAACAAGCCTTAAAGAGAACAAGCCCTTAAGAAGATGGTGCAGTTCCGTTCTGAATTCTGATAAAAACAGGTCGGGGCGAACAGGCCAACGCCTGAGAGTGCGACTGAGCAAAGAGGTTACTAACGCTTCCCCAAAACCGGAACTCCTTGCATACAATGCAACAAGTACAAGTATGGTAGAGGCGACTATGAACATTGTGGACATCCAACTTCCCACAAGAGTTCCAATTGGGGAAATCCAATAAACTACAAGTGCTGCCAACAGTAGCATAAAGAGATCGGCAAGGCGGTCAAGCAATGCACTGGCTATCGGGAGAGTTAGCGAAGTTCCATTAAGTTTTGTAAGTGTGAAAACACGAACAACTTCACCAGCCCGGATGGGAAATATCAGATTAGAAAAGACACCAAGCGTTGATGCTCTAAAAAAATGTGTTTGTTCTGTCCATCCTAGTCTGGCAATGGTGCCCCATCGTACTGAACGCATCGCCACACCCGCAGCAAGAAAAATAGCACACCAAAAAATAGAGAAAATCCGGAGAGAATAAAAAGCTGAGTGTAATCCAGCTTGATCTACCTGACGCAAGGCCAGCCATAAAAAAACTATACTCAGTACAAAACCTGCCACAAGAATTGCTAAACGTTTCCATTGCGTACTTTTCATCGTATCCGTTCTACAATAATCATGGCAAACATAGCATGGGATGATTCATTGGTATGCTTTTCAAGAGACCTGATAAACCGGTACATCCATCCAGGCAATAAACTTCTTAAAGAGACACCTCCGGAAAGCAGATAGGCAAACGGCATAAACGGAGCTATGCTTACAAGACGCAATTTCGGATATAGTTTTTCAAAAATTGCACGATCACGATGAAAAATGATCCATGGAAGGGCTCCATTTGCGCCCGACAATGGCCCTGCAGACGGGATCCGCCAGTCTACTGCATTCACTTTAAAAGGTTCATGGTGGAGATGAGTATATACCCAGCTTGACCATGGAGTATTCCATGGTTCAATCATCACTATGTGCCCACCGGATCGAATGACTCGAGCTGCCTCAAGAAAAAAAGAGTTGCAATCAGGTAGATGATGCAGTACGTCAGTCATTACAATGCCATCAAGTGAAGCATCAGAGAGGGCTATTGACTGAGCATCAATAACTAACTCGACGCCGGGCGTAGGGAAGAGTTCGCTTGTTATGAGATTCGGCATAAATGACTTAAGAAATCCTGCCCCTGAGCCTAATTCCAAAACGTGAGCCAATGGAGAGAAATGAGTTGCAATTTGTTGATACCACTCTTCATAAAGCTTTCTTAGAAATGGCTTTGACTGAATAATTTGCAGGCGTAATGCCGTTGTGTCTGGGTCGTCGATGTCCATGCCTCTTGTCAGAGGGTGTGCAATACATCGGCGAAGAAATCCTGCCATAAGGTCAAAAAAACTTAATACGCCGTGAGGCAAAAATGACCATTTTCAACAATAGTACACCATGGCTCCAGCGAGAAATATTGGTCTCTCCATAACGGCGTGAGTGGTAGCGGATGGGGACTTCAAGAATTTTCAAGTTTAGCTTGGCTGCGCCAAAAAGAAGATCAAAATCACCAAATGGGTCAAAATTACCAAAATAATGTCTATTTGCGACCAAAGACTCATAGTCTTTACGCCAGATCACCTTTGTTCCGCAAAGTGTATCGCGAATCGGTTGCCCTAAAAGCCAGGTAAATGCAGAAGCAAAAAACTTGTTGCCAATAATGTTAAAAAAGCGCATAGCTTCGTTCTCCATAGGATATACAAGGCGCACTCCATTAATGAATTCGCCTTTTCCTGATGAAATTGCATTATAAAAACGCGGAAGGTCTTCGGGAAGCACCGTCATATCGGCATCAAGAATCATTAAAATATCTCCTGTCGCTACAGCAAAACCTGTGCGCACAGCATCGCCTTTCCCTTTTCCTGGTTGTTTGAGGAGACGGCAGTTGCGCTCCGGATGCGCTGGGATTGCTCGTTCAATTGCGCCAAAGGTATCGTCCTGTGAATTGCCTTCAACAAAGATAATTTCAGTATTAGGGCCAAGTTCTGGAATTCTCTGAAACAACTCTTCGATATGACCTTCTTCGTTGCGCGCAGCCACAACGACAGTGCAGGTTGGCTCTGCAGTGAACTTCTTTCCCAACGGTCGCCCAACAACAAAATTGGTTAACGCTAACCAGCGAAATGGTATGATTTTGGCAAAAAAACGGTTGAAGAGGTTGGTTCCAGGAAGAGCGAGTGGAATCACTATTTCTGACCAGTCATGGAGGAACTCATACCCTGAAAGAGTCAGGAGATTACGAATATCATGAACCGTAAGCCAGTTCTGGGAAAGCATTGGGGTGGCTGTAAAAGTTCACAACTAACTTTGTTCCTGAATGGCAGCATGGCTTAAGACCCTCCAGCACGGCCTGTACATCCCTAATGTCGTTGACAAGATCTGAAAGAATAATAAAATCAAACTGCTCACTACCAAGTTTAACCGCTTCCGCATCCATCACCTCAAAGCGCAGACCGGGATGACTTTGACGCGCCTTTGCTATCGCAGATGTTGCAAAATCAATACCAACACCATATTCCGGCAACAGCGATGCTAAGAGATCACCACTGCCGCAACCGAGCTCAAGTACCCGTACACCTTTTGGAATGACAAATCCATACACCCGATGGAGCCATTTATGATAGTAGCCACCCAGAGAGTTGGATGGTTCCTGCCATATCCTTTCCCAGTGATCGGATCGAGTTTGTTTGTGAGGTTGTTCGGGTATTGAGAGGGTCATGGTTTTTTAAGTGATGAGGAAATCAAGAAAATTGACAGTCGGCAGATGGCAACATTCTAAGTGCTTAGTTTAAAAATAGAGCTAAGAAATAAAATATAACCGGTGGTGCCCTTATGTTTTATTGGCTTTCTGTACGTAGCCGATCTTTTTATCATAATCAGTTCTGTTGATATATCCAACTGAACCATTTTGTGATATCACTTTTCCCGGAATGCCAACAACTACAGAATTGTCAGGAATATCTTTTGTCACAACACAATTTGCTCCAATTGCGACATTATTTCCAATTTTAACCGCACCAATAATCTTTGCTCCGGGTCCTATGTAAATATTATTTCCTAATATTGAACATCCTTTATTTTTCCCGCGATTCCCCTTACCTATCGTGACACCATGAGAGATATTACAATTTTTACCAATCACACTCTCCGCATTAACAACGATTCCTCCAAAATGTCCAATATGAAAGCCACTACCAATTTTGGTTGAACTGGGAATTTGAATTCCTAACTTGTAGACTATGTGGCGAAGTATAAGATTTGCGATTGGGTGTATGGTATATTTTAGTATTACATTTGATCTCGTATAAAAACATGTTCGCATCCAGAAGTTGTATTTATATAAACCAAATATAATGGAACGTAAAAATGACAGAATTTTAATATCTCCTGTAATTCGATAAAGATCTGAGAGAATTAAATACCTGTATTCAGAATATTTCATTTAGATTGAAGGCAGTTGGATGTTGGCAGTCTTTTAATTGCCGATTTTCTTAGTGATGAGGAAAGAAAGTACTGAGTATTCAGGGCTGAGTGCTGAGAATTGCTGGTGTTGATGATAAGTTTTCCTCGCCTACTATTTCTTGATAGGTACCGATTCGTTTTATGCCGCCGTCTGCTAGTTCTACTATCTGGGTGCAGTTTTTCAATGTAGTGAGACGATGCGCTATAATAAGTATGGTTAGGTTTTGGCCGAGGGATTCTATGGATTGCATTACGGCTTGTTCGGTTTTGTTGTCGAGGGCGCTGGTGGCTTCGTCGAAGATGATAACGTCGGCTTTTTTGTAGAGGGCTCTGGCTATGCCTATGCGTTGGCGTTGGCCTCCGGAGAGGCGGATGCCTCGTTCGCCTACGAAGGTTTGGTATTTTTTTGGCCAGGTTTCGATGATGTCGGCGATTTGGGCCTGCTCGGCGGCTTGTTTTACTAAGTCCTGATTGATTTTGTTTATCGGGACTCCGAAGGCTATGTTTTCCTGGATGGTGCTGTCGGCCAGGAAGATGGCTTGTGGGACGTGGGCTATGTGGGCTTGCCAGTTGCGGGTGTTGTTTGTTGTGATTTCCTCATTATCGATTTGAAGGGTTCCTTGGTTGGGCTGGAGCAATCCCATGACGATATCGAGGAGGGTGCTTTTGCCGCTGCCGGTGAGGCCTATGAATCCGATGCGGCTGCCTTTCGGGATTGTAAGGTCCAGGTTGTTGAGTATCCAGGGTGTTTGGTGTGTGTAACGAAACGAGAGTTGTTTAAGGGTGATTTGCTGGTGAAACGGAATTGGTTTTGCGGGGGGCTGGTCGACATATTCCGGTAGTGGTTGATCGAGCAGTTCGAGGGTGTCTTTCAAAGAGACTTGTCCGCTTTGAATGCTGGACCATGAAACATAGCCACCCTGCAGTACTGGTAATAGGCGCTGAGCGCCAAGGGCAAGGGCACCAAGGACTGGAATCGCCTTGGCTATTCCGTCGGGCTGCCGGGCAAGGAGATATGCCAAGGCTGCGATGAGCATCATCCCGAGAGCTTCGATGCCAAAACGCGGACTTTGACTGATAAAATTGCTATTGCCCTGTGCCCGGCGCAAAGGAAGATCGGCATTGCGGTAAATCTGGCAGTAGACTGCCTGGCAGCCGTCGATCAGGACATCGCGTATACCACCTAATCCTTCCTGTAGTGATTTGATGAGCTGTGTTGATTCGCGGGCAATACTTTGACTATTGATCAATAACCTGCCTTGTGTAAGTTTGATAATGATGGCGTATATCAAACCAAATCCACCAAAAGCTGCCAATGCAATGACGGGATCTAAAGATATAAGAGCTAAGAGAATTGCAATAAGCATAATTGCCGAACTGATAAGTGTCAAAGAAGGCATAATAATGTTCCCTATGACACCGCTAGCTTTACCTGATATACCGCTGATGACTTCGCTGCTGTTGCGGGCTGCATGCACTGCGTATGGCTGGTAGAGAGTTCTGCGGTAGATATTGATACTGAGATCTGCTCCTATAGCAAAAGAGATTCTTGTGCTGGCCCAGAGGAGAAGGAGGCGCATGGCGCCGGATAGGAGTGCCGCTGCGCCAAATCCAATGGTGAGCGGAAGCAGAAGCTGGTTGGATGAGGTGAAGCCTATAAAATTAATGAATGGCCTGGCTGCAGGAAGCTTGAATATGCGTTCCGGTGCGGTCAACACGGCAAGAAACGGAAGCACAGCCCCTATGCTGAGTATTTCAGCAAATGAGGCCGCAAACATCAAGATGAGCAATAACCCAACCTGTGTGCGCCGCCATGGGGTAATATGATGCCAGAGACGAAATAAAAGATTAAATATCGAATGTCTGCTGCTTTTCAAAATGGAGTATTTTGGGGGGACGTTGTTGACTAAGTGAAGTTACCGCCAAAGCGCGGCATACAGTTCACTTTTCTGAAACCGGGTATTTTAATGGAAAGCAGCTGTATTAAAAACAGCTTCCTGTGTCAAATGGCTTTTTAGAACTCAGTGCTTTAACAATTCTACGCTTATCCCTGCGACGGCTGCTGCTTCTTCAACGCTCATACCATTATTCACCAACCGCTTGGCTACTTCAAGTTTGCCTTCCTCTCTGCCTTCCCTCAGTCCAAGACCATAGTTGGACTCTACAAGACTGGCCTGATAACGAAGATCATCCTGGTAACGAACGTAGGCCAACTGTTCTGTTTCAGACATGCTCAGGATGGAGAATGACTTTTTTGCTTTCTGGATTCCTTTGGCTTTGAATTCCTCTTTGATCTCTTCGTTTTTCAGGAAGTATATCCATTCGTCGAGCGATGTTTTTGCTGCGCTGTTAAAGTTGTTAAGCCGGATCAGATAGTATTCAGGATAAATATGGTTTATCTGGATCTTGCCGTACTGTTTCTGCTGCCGTATATCGAGTTGCAGTTTGTCGTGGTCGTGGATACCGATGAAAGTGGTAGTGCCATGATAGATGTAGTCACTGCCGTGCCCAAGATCAAAATAAAGGATGTTGACGGAGATGACCTTTACCAGTTTTGAATATGCCTCGCTTTCCTGTTGATGTTCGGTTATGACTCGTGATGTGCCATAGAGCATGCGTTGCAGGTAATCAAGTTCTCGCTCGTACTGAACTTCGATAATGACTATCTCGCCTTTGCTGTCTTTTACCTTCAGATCAACACGATTGAATTTGTCGGTTTTACTCTCTTTATTGCTTTCGCTTTCCAGGATTTCAAGGATCAGAATATCTTCGCCCAAAAGTTCGCTTAAAAACCCTTCAAGGATCTCAAAGTTGGCTTTGCTGCGCAGCAGCCGTTTCATTGCCCAGTCGAAAGTGATCAGTTTTCGTGGTGTTCGGTGGGGCATGGCGTTACACGAATTGGTGAGGAGTGAAAGGAATTGAGGACAAGAAAATG
>Ga0351894_1070_pt1 | contig 12514 bp, 15 predicted proteins | sample SorcelAu500001C3_FD_205829 | JGI IMG/M metagenome (GOLD analysis project Ga0351894, IMG submission 205829) | Enriched cells from Trout Bog Lake water, Wisconsin, United States - BchlTB.Aug20.5000.01 .C3 | ecosystem: Environmental > Aquatic > Freshwater > Lake > Hypolimnion/Profundal zone | place... | reverse complement strand
ATTTTCTGTTCCTTTTTATCATGAAACCTTGTATCTTTTGTCATGAAGCTCTCTCCCTATTGGGTTGGGTTATATTGGGTGGTAATTTCGACGTTACCCATTTCAATAGTGCGCTGCTGTTACCCGACTGTAGAAGATGAGGGTAGGCCCCTCGCTCTCGGCTTGCAGGAGCAGGGAGCAAACCACCGTATGCGGCTGTGGTCAAAAGCCATGGTCGTGAGTAATACGGAAAAGGCATCGTCAAGGTGTCAGGTGTGAACCAAGAAAGGCGAACATCCGTGAACTGCCATAAATATTGTGAACGGGTTAGATGACATCAAAACTGAGCAGTATTGTAGGCTCAAGACAAGCTTGGCGGCAACCTGCTTACTGGCCAAGCGGTGTCCGGCATAAAGGCAGCGCGATTCTGGTTCGGGCTCTTGCATTGAACTACAGGAACCTTCGTTGGCGATGCCAAGGGAAAGGCGCAAGTGTAAAAAGCGAGGCCGATAGTACCGATGCGCCATCAAGGGGCAGAGTGACCTATAAGAGCAATGAAGGTCTTGTAATGAGACTGGAGCAAAGAGGTCACGTTATCCAGTCATGCAATCAAATCAACTGCCTGAGCAGGAGGAGTGGGGTTGTATGACAAAGCCATATCAAATTTCCAAACAGCTTGTCTGGAATGCCTATCAGACAGTTAGAAAAAACGGAGGTGCCGCAGGCATAGACCAAGAATCGATACAGGCATTTGAAGCGAAGCTTAAAGACAACCTCTACAGGATATGGAACCGAATGAGTTCCGGCAGTTATTTTCCGCCGCCGGTGCAAGGCGCAGACATTCCGAAGAAATCTGGAGGAGTGCGAACGCTTGGTATTCCAACTGTATCAGACAGGGTTGCCCAAAGCGTCGTGAAAATGGTGCTTGAACCCATACTGGAGCCGGTATTTCATCAAGACTCATACGGATATCGTCCCAGGCGCTCAGCCCATGATGCGATAGCTGTGGTGAGGAGGAGAAACTGGCAATACGACTGGGTGGTAGAGTTTGACATCAAAGGACTGTTTGACAACATTGACCCTGCTCCGCTCATGCGATCCCTGAGGAAACACTGCCAAATACCGTGGGTATTGTTGTATGTCGAGCGTTGGTTAAAAGCGCCGATAGCAACCCCGGGAGGTAAGCTGATAGAAAGGATAAAAGGCACACCACAAGGCGGTGTCGTGAGTCCACTGTTAGCCAACCTTTTCCTGCACTACGCATTTGATCGGTGGGTAAGTGAGAACCTCAGCGGGGTCCCATTTTGCCGGTACTCCGACGATGGTGTCCTCCACTGCAAAAGTAAAACGCAGGCGGAATTGGTAGTCCGCAAACTACGAGAACGTTTCCTTGGGTGCAAGCTGGAGCTTCATCCTGAAAAGACGCAGATTGTATACTGTCAAGATAGTCGGCGTAAGGAAGACTATACCATAATACAGTTTACGTTTCTAAGCTTAGCGTTTCGTCCGCGACATGCGGTGGATAAGGCAGGAAATTCCTTTACAGGATACCTTCCTGCTGTAAGTAAAGATGCATTACAGCATATGAGGCAAGCGATCAGAAGGTGGAATGTGCATTTCAAGAACAGCCTGGAACTCACGGATTTAGCCACGATGTTCAACCCGATTCTCAATGGGTGGATGAATTACTATGCACGATACTATGGGTCAGCCATGGCACCGATCTGGACGCATTTCAATAGCTATCTGGTTCGCTGGATGATGAGAAAGTACAAGACACTGTGCGGTCGCAAGACAAAGGCAAGTAAGAAGCTGCATCTGATCGCACGGAAAATGCCAAATGCATTTGTACACTGGAAAGCGGGGTATACCCTGATGCTTGGATAATGGAAGCCGGATGAGCCGAGAGGTTCCTGTCCAGTTTTACGAGGGGCTCGAAGTGAAACTCCTCCGGGCTACTCACCTAACACTTTAACCGTTAAGTTGAGAGCTTTTTTTATTTCTTATCGATCAACTTAGGAAATACTAACTATCGCCGCAAGCGGCGGGGAATATGACCCGTAGAGATTGAAACTGGTAAATGATCTTCGCGATGCTAAGGCTCAGCATCGATAACCATCATGACAAACTTTTCAGGATGTCTTTCAAAGATAGGCCAGAGACAAGCCTTCATACTCGCTGTATCCATCTTACCTCCCAACATTCAGTGAATAACGCCATCTAATGGTGAGGCTACTGCATAAGCATTGACGAACTGCCGAACAAGTGGCAATTTAACTACCGGGCCTAGAGACGCTGGTGCTCAGGATTTTCTTAAATCTCTATGCAATTTATTCCCCGAAGCTTTGCTTCGTGAAAGAATCTATAAAAAAATGGCTCATATCCCGTAGCTCTGCTAGAGTGTCGATTTTCATCAAACCCTAATTACCTTAGAATAGTTGGGCAATTATGGTAAAAAAAGAAAAAAATTAATGTTGTGCTAGAAATAAACAAATATAATGCTGATATAGTTTAAAATAATTTATATGCAGACTTATGGAAACAAGTATGTCGAATAATAATGAGGTGAAAATATCTCAATACATAGTCAATATACTTAAGGAAAAAGGCGTAAGGTATGTATTCGAGCTGTCAGGTGGTATGATTATGGACTTGATAGATACATTGTATGTTGATGGCTGTATTGAAATAATAAATGTGCATCATGAACAAAATGCTGCATTTGCAGCAGATTCTATAGGTCGTCTTTCAGGAATACCCGGTTTGGCAATAGCGACAAGCGGACCCGGAGCAATAAACCTATTGACCGGTATTGGTAGTTGTTATTTTGATTCATCACCTGCTATATTTATAACGGGACAAGTCAATACAAGTGAACAAAAAGGCAGTAAAAAAATAAGACAATTAGGATTTCAAGAAACCGATATTGTTAGCATGGCTAAACCCATAACAAAATTTGCCTACCAAGTTAAATGTGTTGATGAAATACCATTAATTCTTAATAAAGCATTCGAAATTGCAGTAAACGGAAGACCAGGACCTGTTTTAGTTGATATTCCAATGGATATATTTCGCGCTAAAATAAATAATAATAAATTACTTAACACTCAAGCTATTGTAAGAGATGTTGAAGAAATAGATGATGTTCTTATAAGTAAATTATTGATGGATATGCGTAAGGCAAAGAAGCCTATAATATTGGTTGGTGGTGGCGTTCGTGCTTGTGGTGCTTTTGATTTATACATAAAGCTTGTTAAGCTTTTAAATATTCCAATAGTTTCATCCCTATTGGCGAGAGATTGTATTCCATACGATGATCAAAATAGTGTCGGAATGATTGGTACGTATGGTAATCGCTGGGCTAATATTGCCTTATCAGAGGCTGATTTTCTGCTTGTATTAGGAAGTAGGCTAGATATTAGACAAACTGGGGCAGATACAAAATCTTTCAAGGGTAATAGAATTATATATCATGTAGATGTCGAGTCAGAAGAAATAAATAATAGGGTGCTTGGTTGTTATCCAATTGTTGCAGATATGAAGGTATTTATTAGAACAATACTTAATAAATTGGATGGGCATGAACTTCAGAAAAATAATTCTTGGATAAAAACTATTCGAAATTTACAAGATCAGTGGCCAGATATTCTTGAGCTTAAAAATATTAAAGGGATTAACCCGAATTATTTTATGCATAAGTTGTCTGAAACAAGAAAAGCATCTATTTATACTGTTGATGTTGGGCAGCACCAAATGTGGGCAGCTCAATCCCTTGAATTATATGAAGGGCAGAGGTTTTTAACTTCAGGAGGTATGGGTGCCATGGGTTTTGCACTTCCTGCAGCCATTGGGGCCTCATTTTTTAAGTCAAAGGAAGCTCCGATAGTAGTTATAGCTGGAGATGCAGGGTTTCAACTAAATATTCAAGAACTCCAAACAATCAAAAGGAATTGTTTGCCAATAAAAATAATTATTATCAATAACAACTGTCATGGGATGACAAGGCAGTTTCAAGAGACCTATTTCGGTGGTCGTTATCAAGCGACTTTATGGGGTTACAATACACCAGACTATGTTAACGTATCAAGAGCTTATGGTATACCTGCAAGAAGAATTAATGATACCAATGAAATTGAAGATGCCTTGAAAGAACTATGGCATGATCCACTTCAAGCATATCTTTTGGAGGTAATAGTAGATCCGTATACAAATGTTTACCCGAAAATGGCATTTGGAAAGCCAATATCACATATGGAGCCTTTCTGTAAGCCAATTGAAATGGAGGGTACATAATTTATGAAATATCTTTATGGAATGTATTCCCAAAAGATTTGCTTCGTGAAAGTATTTACAAAAAATTAACATATACTCATAGCACTACTGCAAGGTAATAGATTAAAATAAAAAATTTATAATGAATTAAAGGTTATACAAAGTATAAAAATCATATAATGATGAAAAAGCATAACAATTTGCTTAAGAGAGTTAAATATTGATTACGGTTGATAGAGCTATAGCATTTACCATTCTGAATAGGGGATGGGGGTTAATATCGGGTCCAATTACGTTGTTTTTTATCGTAAGATATTTATCCATAGTCGAACAAGGTTACTATTATACGTTTGGAAGTGTTCTTGGCTTACAGGTATTTTTTGAAATGGGACTAGGTTTTGTTGTTTTGCAGACAGTCAGCCATTTAATGGCTCATTTACGAATCCGTGATAATAGAATAGAGGGAGATGATGAATCTATAGGACGTTTAGGGGCATTACTAGTGGGTATACTCATTTGGTATACTGTACTATGTTTTTTATTTGTTACCATACTTATGACTTGTGGGTCCATATTTTTCGGGTATAAACATCTTTCTGACTCGGTAAGTTGGCAGTTACCCTGGATGATATTGGTACCTGTATTTGGTGCCGGTATCATAACTAATGCGTTATTTAGTTATCTCGAGGGTATGGGCTTTATCTCTGAGTTAGCCTTTGTACGCCTTGTACAAAGTATATTCTCTATGATAGTTGTTTGGTTAGCGTTATATAGTGGTTATAGACTTTTGGCTTTAGCTCTTATGTACTTTGTAAATTTCTTAATAGCTATTCTTTGGATATCAATACGTTACGGGCGGCTACTACGTTACCTTGTTGTAAATAGAAGCAAGCAGAATTCAATTGATTGGGGTAATGAAATATGGCCTTTACAATGGAGGATCGCAATTAGTTGGATTGCTGGTTATCTTGGTACACAGGCTATAATTATAATAGTATTCAATCAATTAGGCGCTGTAGAGGCAGGGCGTATTGGTTTGTCTATGACAATAATAGGTGCAGCATCAAGTGGAGCTATGGCATGGGTTACTACAAAATCATATCAATTTGGTCGATTGGTAGCCCGTCGGAATTATACTGAGCTAAATGAACTATTCGCAATATCTAAAAGAGGAGCATATTGGGTTGCTGTCTTGGCTGGATTAGGCATTGTTAGTATGGTTTGGTTAATAGATTTATTAAGGCCAGATATTGCACAACGTTTTCCTCCAATAGAAGCAATAATTGCCATGGTTATCGGGATGGTTATGAATGTGACGATTAGTACACAAGCTATTTATTTAAGAGCGTTTCGGCGTGAGCCATTTATGCTTATGTCTGTCGTGAGTGGAACATGTATAACAGTGAGTACTTTTATTCTTACGCATATATTAAGTTTGACTATGGTTATAATAGGAAACACTTGTATAACATTACTAATTGGATATTTATGGTGTCGACCACTTTTTAAACAATGTAAAACAGAATTTACAAGGATATAAAAAATGCTCTTGAGTATAGTTATACCAACATATAATCGTAATGATATCATCCTTGCGAATATCGAGCGGTTACTTGTACAAATGCGTGATAGGGTGGAACTTATTATTCTTGACAACTCATCATTCGTCCCTGTGGAAGATACTCTTGCAGTCATTCTTGATCGTTATTCGCATCATGATGTCAAAGTTTATCGTAATAAAATTAACATAGGGGCTAATGCAAATATTTTAAGGTCTTTTGAATTTGCCACAGCTGAATGGCTTTGGATTCTTGGTGATGATGATGTTGTCTCAAAGACTGCAATTGATGATATACTTAAGACTATAAAAGAACATAGGGAAGCTGTGTTTATAAACTTCTCGACTGAGATAATGCGTAAGAAAGGTTTACGTGCCGTTTCTTATGATACATGCGGTGTTGAAGATTTCGCAGAACGTCTTGATTATGCTGGGAACATTAATTTTATGTCAGTATCCGTATGGCGTGTTGAACCAGTAAAAGGGAAAATAAATATTTCATATCATTACGCCTACTCAATGAGCGCAACCTTTGTGTTGTTGTTAAGCGTTCTTGGAGTGGATAATGTGTGTTATTATTCTAATTGTGTTTTAATTGAAGAGGCTACTTTAGCGGATTATGTGAACCGGTGGCGTTTCCGAGATTTTATTCTTGGTTGGAATACTATATTAGAGCTTCCAATGAGTGCTAAAACAAGGTCAGCATTAGCCTTAAAAATGATCTCTTGGCATCGTCCTGAAAATGTTGCCGCATACTTGCTTGCTGATGCTGTAGCCCAAAATGTTGGTTCATTTTACTACGATATTGCTGTCCATCGTTTAGCGCCTTACTTGGGAGTGGGGACAAGGTTACGGTTTCTGATATATCGGATTTTGTTTATTTGGCCCCATATCGGGTGGTCAATTGTAAAAAGGGTAATTAAACTAGCTGTAAAATATGGATATTACGGAGTAGATCTAAGGGATATAGAGGGGCGATCGTCATAGTGAACTTGCAACAAAAAAATGGACACAATAAGAAGCCATACCAATTGGTTGTTGTTTATTAAGTAAAAAATCAACGGGTTATTTATACCCTAAAAATGAATGCTTCCGTTGACGGTTGTAAAATACTTCAATGAATTCGAACATGCTGTGTTGGGCCTCTTTTTGCGTACGGTAGTACTCATCATAAACCAATTCAGTTTTTAGGGTTTTGAAAAAGGTTTCTGTGACAGCATTGTCATAACAGTTTCCTTTACCACTCATAATCAGGATCAGTCCATAGTTATCAAGTTTTTTTCTAAAGGTTTTACTTGCATATTGGCTGCCACGGTCAGAATGCAATATCACCCATGGATCTGGTCACCGGTGCATCACTGCCATATCCAGAGCTGGATTCACCGTTGTTTCAGCCGTCATTCTGTTGCTGAATGAGTGCCCGATAATTTCACGATTGAACAAATCCATAATGACCGTCAGATAGAGCCAGCCGCTGCCAGTCCAAATGTAGGTCATGTCACTTGTCCAGACATCGTTAATGAAATCTGCCTCAAATACCTGATCTATGTAATTGTGAGCAATCGGCTCCTTATGGATTGAGTCTGTCGTCACCTTGAATTTTTTGGCAACTTTCGACCGAATTTCCATAGAACGCATCAACCGGGCTGTCCTTGATCTCATACACTTAACCCCCTGTTCTTGCAGACAAATGGCAATCCGAGGGCTACCATAGACCTTACGATTATCCTCATGGATCTGTTTGATGGCTTCCTTCACATTTCTGGTTTCTATACTTCGGTTGCTTTCAGGATGCTGTGTCCAATGGTAATATCCGCTGACAGAAACATCCAGAACACGGCACATGGTTCTGACAGCAAATTCTTTCTTGTAACTCCTAATAAAGTTGAACCTTAGAAGGGTGTCTTTGAGAACACAGCGAGTGCTTTCCTAAGAAACTTCTCTAGCGATGTCCTTTAAAACATTTTCCTGTAGGGTAAACCCAAAAGCATCTGCCCGCCGACGTAAATTGATAAGATCTCTATCGCGATATTGGCTTTCATAGTAGTCTGCACCTTTGTCTACATACTCCATACCATATATAGAGAGTGTTGTAAAAAAGGGTCGCTATTTTTCTTGCTGTTGCAGTTACAGCTTTTGCTTTTCCGGTTCGAGAGGACAACCTACGGTAAAAAGCACCAAGAGCGGTATCACTTTTTCCAATTGTTGTAGCTGCGAGTCTTAACAAGGCAGTCGCTCGACTTGCAGTTCTCCTTGTTCTGGAAGAGAGGACTTTACCTCCTGAAATTTTATTGCCAGGTGCCAAACATAACCATGAGGTAAAGTGCTTGGATGTCGGCCATCGCGACATGTCAGTACCACATTCGGCCATCAGTTTCAATGGAAGATAGGAACCGAGTCCATGAATCTGTGTCAGATCTTTACCCATGAAATTGAACAGTGCTGCTCGAACATCAAAGCTTGGTGCATATTTATTACACTCTTGATGCTTTGCTTCAGGCATTGTTTGTTGAGGATCTGGAGTTAATTGCCGTAATCGTTGAAGCACTAATGCAATGATACGGTCACAGTTTTCGATCTTCTCTGTATAGATATCGAAAAGTTCAAGGGATTGGGTCAAGGCAAATAAATGCTCAGGCTTATAGTTACCGGTTAAAGCTGCTTTCATGACCTCAACAGAATTATGACAGCGAATATCACGAAACTTGACCAGTTCATTCGGGTTATGTTGCCCTGCGACAATTGCTCGAACAATTTCTATTCCGGTTTTCCCTGTAATTGTTGATACCACATGATGCAGTTGAATATTCATTTGCATCATTGGCTTCTGCATGTGCTGGATATGCGATGCCTTATAATAATCGATAAATCTTTCACGCTGCCGCAAATATGCTCTCAATTCGGCAATATTTTCAGAGGGTTGGAAACTTGCCCGTAACAGACCAAACTGATGCAATTTTTGTAACCATTGGGCATCATTGATATCTGTTTTACGGCCAGGAACATTTTTTGCTTCGCGAGCATTGACCAGAAAAACCTCAAATCCATAGCTTTCGAGAATTTCAAACGCCGGAATCCAATAGACGCTCGTTGATTCCATGGCGATGGTTTCTATACGACAGGATTTAAGCCATTGGGCCATCGCATGCAAGTCACCCGTAAAGCTATTGAATGTTTTGACTGGTTCCTCAGTTCGATCACGTGGCACTGCTGCCACGTGAAACCGAGAACCAATATCAATGCCAGCAGCATTTGGATGAATACATGGCATTGATGATGATCGTTTCGATTGAGCCATAGTCCCTCCAGTTAACTAATGCTGAAGGGCGGGCTTGCGGTAAAATCACTTTCCTAAACGGGATCATCATCATGATGTCACCACTGCTGAGTCCGCAATTAATGCCCTGAACCATGTTTTTTAACGGGGAAGAACCACCAATCATCGCTCGGCTGCTCCCTTCAGCTTGTTAGTAAGCAACAACTCGAATGTCTTCAAGTTTCTATATAATAGAGAGGGATAAAATTCCTTGTATGTTTTTTAAGATATCTCTCTCCTCTAAAGCTATCCGAAGTTCGCGTTCAAGTTTGCGGTATCGCTCGTCTTCTTGATCTTTCAGATGCCCGCTTCTGGGGAAGGTTACCGTTTTCTTTGCCAGATATTCGGCTTTCCACCGGCGCAGTAAGTCAGGCCTGACTCCTAAACTACCGGCGGTTACTATTATTGACTTATTACTTCGCATCATCAGTTCAACAGCATCAATTTTGAACTCTTTGCTGTACTGCCTGCGATTCCCTTTCTCTTTGTCTGTCATTGATCATATCTGCTTTTGATGGAAGATATGGTTTCTTACACTGTCTATGAAAATATAGCAAGTCCATACAGCACAAGAACAGCTTAGAGCTTGCTGACTTGTCAGTACAGTTCAACCCGATACTGAGGGGGTGGAAGAACTACTACACGCGATTTTACGGTTCAGCAATGGCGACGGTTGGGAAACACATGAATTATTACTTGGCACACTGGATGATGAGAAAATACAAGCAATTGAGTGGGCACAAAACCAGTGTCACGTCACGTATGTAAAGACGTATAAAAGCCATATATTATTCTTCATAATCAACCAAAGGAGGATTGAATATGAAGAAGTACAAAGTCACTCTGACATTGGAAGAGCGGCAGGAACTTGATGCGCTCTGCAGCAGAGGAAAGCATGCCGCTCAAACGGTTTTTTAATACCTTGATATTACTGGCTTGTGATGAAGGGAAGTACTAGAAAGAGCGCTCAATCAATGAAACCATTGCCCGTGTTTTGAATGTCAGCATGAAAACGATAGACCGAGTAAAAAAGCGATTTGTAGAAGAGGGTATTGATATGGCACTTACCGGCAAACCCTCAACGCGCGTGTACAAACGAAAAGCTGATGGAGACCTTGAAGCGCATTTGATAGCCATGAGTTGTTCCGAAGCACCAGTAGGTCATAAACGATGGACATTGAGATTGCTTGCCGACAAAGCAGTAGAACTGAAATACGTTGATGATATTTCCTACGAGACCGTTCGTCGGGTGTTAAAAAAAACGTCCTTAAGCCATGGAAACAAGAAGCATGGATAATTCCACCGCTCAGTGATGGAAATTTTGTAGCACACATGGAGATGGTTCTGGACGAGTACAAGCAGCCCTATGATCCATTGTACCCGGTTGTTTGTATGGATGAGTCACCCAAGCAGTTGATTGCCGAAGCCAGAACACCAATACCGGTAAAACCTGGTCAGCTTGCGCGATTCGATTACGAATACAGTCGGAGAGGAACCTGTATCGTTTTCATAGCCAATGAACCCTTGGTTGGAAAACGGATGGTTCGAATAACTTCAATTAGGAAAAGGCATGACTGGGCAAGATTTCTTGAGGAGATTGCCAAACAGTAAAAGCATGCAAAACGTATTACGCTGGTGATGGACAATCTCAATACACATGAACCAGGCTCATTATACCATGCATTTAACCAAAAGAAAGCAAAGGCGTTGTTGGACAGATTTGAATTTGTGTATACCCCAAAACACGGAAGCTGGCTGAATATGGCAGAGATAGAATTGAGAGTCTGATCGACCCAGTGTTTGAACCGGCGCATTGATACGATTACAGAGGTGAGATCGCAAGTTGCAGCATGGGAGCAGGAACGAAACAATAAAAAATCGACGATCAATTAGCGATTCACAACAGAAAAGGCGAGAATCAAGCTTTTGCGACTTTATCCGTCAATTAACGTGTGACGTTACACTATATGGTCAGATGATGGGAGCCGGATGATCGGAGACGTTCTTGTCGGGTTTTGAGAGGGGCTGGAGGTGAAACTCCTCCGCTCTAGGGTTTCATAACTTCGAAAGCTACCGGGTAAGAATACTCTATTACTGTGGGAAGCAGTAGAGTCCGGTAAAAAATAAAGAAGGCCTGAAAACACTTAAAAAACGGTCATATTAAAAGTGACCAAACGATTAATTTTGCCAACGTTTACAAGAAGTTCCAGGTCATGCGACAAGTTAGTACGATGCTCGGTGAGTTGCTAAAGATTTTTCCGAGATACGAATTCGAGAAACTCGAAAAGCAACACCAAAGCAACCACTACACAAAGTATTTCACGGGCTGGCAACAGCTGGTCACTCTGTTCTATGCTCAGATTGTCGGTCATGACAGTCTGCATGGTATTCAAACGTGCCTTGGCGTCCATGCTAAAAATGGTATCACCTCGGCTTGGAAAAAATTAAGAGAAGCACCTTGTCGGATTCGATGAAAAACCGCCCACACCAAATCTATGAAGGACTGTTTTACAAGTTGCTCGACAAGTGCCGATCCGTCACCCCTGAACATAAGTTTCGGTTCAAAAACCCTCTCTTTTCGATGGATGCCACCGACATTGATCTCTGCCTGAGCGTTTTTCCCTGGGCAGAATTCCGTCAGCGTAAGGGAGCCATCAAATTACACTACCTCTTTGACCACCATGGATCGCCGCCTGCATTCATGGTCATGACTGATGCTAAGCGCCATGATGTTCGGGTTGCAAAAAGCGAAGAGAAACTTGATTTTCACCTCTAACCGGACAGCGTCATTTCATTTGACCGGGCTTATATCGATTTCCAGTGGCTGTATACCCTTGAAGAGCGCAAGGTCTGGTTTGTTACACGCTCAAAAACAAACATCAAGTACCGAATCATCGGACAGCATCAACCGATAACAAACAAGCAGGTGACACGAGACGAAAAAATTGAGCTGGTCGTTGAAAAATCAAGAGCAAAATACCCGAAAGCGTTTCGTCTGGTCTGTTATACTGATCCGAATACCTGCAAGGCATATGAGTTCATCGCCAACAACATGAAGCTCGCAGCCTCAACGATAGCAGCCATTTACAAGTCTCGTTGGGAAATTGAAACATTTTTCAGGTGGATCAAGCAGAACCTGAAAATCAAGTCCTTCCTTGGTACCAGTCAGAACGCAGTATTGACATAGATTTGGATAGCCATGTGCTATTATCTGCTGTTGTCATACATCAAGTTCCAAACAAAATATCGACATTCATTGCAGGAGTTGACCAGAATGATCGTTGCAGTTGTCATGAACCAGCGCTTGTTGATCGATATTTTATCTCTCAAAGAACAATCTATCAAAAAGGTGAGGGAACCGGTACTTCAACTGGTATTATTTTAACCGG
>Ga0351894_1034_pt3 | contig 12660 bp, 11 predicted proteins | sample SorcelAu500001C3_FD_205829 | JGI IMG/M metagenome (GOLD analysis project Ga0351894, IMG submission 205829) | Enriched cells from Trout Bog Lake water, Wisconsin, United States - BchlTB.Aug20.5000.01 .C3 | ecosystem: Environmental > Aquatic > Freshwater > Lake > Hypolimnion/Profundal zone | place... | reverse complement strand
TTACTCCAATCAAGATAAACAAACGGTCGTTAATTTGAGTTAAGAAAAAGATGTACTTGCCAACGTCTTTGATTAAAGAAAATAGAATTTTTACTTAATTAATAAATCTCGGAAATCATAATATCCTAATTCTCCAAGATGGTTTATTATTGCGTTAATTAAAAAAGAGATTTTTTTGTCTCCTCTAAAAAAATACCCCGTAGTAATAATTTTTTTTATCAAATCGAAATCAAGAAACAGATCATTAGATTTTTCTTTTATGCTTAGCAAATCATTCAGTAATTCTAAACAGATCAATGGATTCGATTCTACCTTATCATTAAGATATTCCAATAAATCTCTTCCATAAAAATATTTTAGAACATAGGGTAGTATCGGTTTTATTAATTGAACAATATCTTCTATTTTATCGGGACAATTTTTTAACCATTTTGCAAAATTACACAGCTCATTATCTTTACAATTTTTTATTCGATACTTCCATAAATCTTTTAATCTTTTCCACTCGCAAGAATCTATTTTAACCGTTACTGTTAAGACTCTGCCTAAAAATCCTATGGCATGTCCTCTAATACTGGAAGGTGAATTTTTAAAAAATTTATCTAATATTTCTCCTGGCCTGAGATCTTCTAATCCCCGCCAATAGGCAACCATCAAATGTTCTGCCAATCTATCATCATATCGTTTATGCTTTTCTTTCTTTGTACCATCCTTGATTAAGTGATCAACTGCCTTATCATAATCATACTTTAACCAGCTATAAAGTGGGTTATAAAGACCTTGAAACCCTATATAACCTTGCCAATGTGCTTCCCAGAAGTGCGAACGCTCATTACCGTTTGGAAAGAGTTTTCCATTTTTTATCATTAGCCGAACCCAGTCCTGATCCAGATAACAAAGATTTGGCAAGAAGCGGCCATAACTCGACTGAACTGATGGACTCCTCTCGACATCTAGTCTTTTTTCAAAAAAATCCTTATATTCGTCCATTCTTTTACCAGGTGGGAATGGCCCTTTGCCTTCTTCTTTTTTCTTTTCCTCTTCACTAACACGCATACGCGCCCTTCGCCATGCATGCTGCATCAAAGCATACATTGCTTTGCCTCTATTAGAATTTATACAATAATTAACGTAATCCATATTATTTGCTTCAGGGCCGTACTTTTTCTCGGATTCTTCTGTTGGATATTCATCTTTTTCTATTAATTCAACTAAAACTGTTTGTGTTCTATCCATAATATCGATAGTTAAGGGAAATGTGTTCTTAGCTGTCATTGCTTCAATGAAATTTGCAATAGCTCCTCTTAGCCACTGGTATTGTCCAATATCGAAGGTACCGAATCTTGATTCTACCTTTGGTTCAGGGTGAAATTTTAAAGGATTCTCAATAAACTTAATTATTGGTTCCAAATCAATTTTTTTATCAGCGCTTACCGCCCCTCCAAATCCATAAATTAAACTAACTAAATAAGCGGGGTAAATATTTTCATCGATGAATTTTTCAGCTTCTTTGGCATAAATATCTGCTTTTTCTATAACCACTTCCTGGAATATGCGCGCTACGCCTTCTGGAGTAGGACGCATTATTTCATAAGGTGGCTGCAAATTGGTCTTAATCCAATTAATAAATTGCTCTGGCGACATCTGGAGCATCTCATTTTTCGTCAAAGAACTTGTAGGACCTATCAAGGGTTTCTGAGAATTTATATATTCAGTTTGTTGAATTCCAATAAGTTCATCTTTATGTTCATCTAATAAATATTTGAATTCTTTAATATCTCCATCTATTTCTAGATGTTTCTTAATCATTTGCAAGCGTTTTGCCTGACAATACCGCCTGTACTTTTCGTCATTTGCCACTCCCCCTGGAGGAGGAACTTCTAATATATTTAATATGAATCGCTTCTTCTGCTCTTTAGTTAACACACCAAACTTTTCTTTAACTAATTTATCGAATTCATTGCGAATTTCTGTCTTATCAAGATTGTTTTTGTCTAGTATCACAGTAGCGGTTAAGTCATGAAGATTGCTAACTCGTATACAATGAATTGCTAAACGATTAAAAATCGAGTAGCCTTCTTGCAAGTATCTCTCAATGGCTTTTCTTATATCTTCAGGATGCACTTGAATTGTTTTCTGTAATATATCTCTGAGAACCTCTGATAAAATATCCTTCGGCTCATCGAGTTCAAAATTTTGTGAGCTATCTTCTATGGCGGGCCGCCACAAAATAGAATGATCCTCTTGATCAGCATCAAGCTCTAATTTAATAGCCTCCCTTAAACTGGTTTCTATAATAGTTAAAACCTCAGAAGGCTTATGTTCTATAAGTTCCGGGAGATATTTCTTTTTTATTTCTTGATAGTAATGGGCATCAAATCTAAATTTAACATCGCCTTTTTCTAATTTAACTTTACTTAAAATATTTAATAACTTAATAGCACCATCATAGCAACTTGTCTTTATGAGTTTATTGAATAAATTAACTATGTCATATTTAATAATACCGATGTATTTGGCATCTAACCAATTATCATAGAGAACTAAAATGCGTTCATGATTATCTGAGATGAATTGATCGGGCATGTTTAAAATTGCTCGATCACAATCATCAATAGCAGACTGGTTTTCGGTTTTAACCTGCTCTATAAGTGACAAAACTTTATCGGGGATTTTATTAGCGACTTTTATTAAATATATTCCAAACCACCAAGGCGAAAATCGGATATTCTTACCGTCATCAATAAACTCTGGATTTGGGATCTTAGGAAGTAGCTTATTTTCCCAAAAAATGTCGAACCATTTTTCGTTATCTAAAGATACAAAAAAATACCTCTCATATTCTTCGTCACCACCGATAATTTTATTAAGTTTTTCGAAATCAGCCTGTCGTGGATATTGCTTATATTTATCTAATATGGCTACAATATCATAGAAGTTTTTCTTCATAGGGCCTTCTCTTCTAAATCTACTTTTTCAGTTTCAATTATAAGATTATTCACTATGTTATTTAATTCAGTATGTTCTGTTTTATCATTCGCACGGTAGCGAATTACCCGAAGTCGATAAGTATCAGAGAGATATTTATCTTCGCTATCTTCGCGACCTTTATCTTCCTCTATTCTATCGGAATCGGGATCTATTTTTTGATATGAGTTAAGAAAAATAAACCAACTAACATCTTTTGTCGTTCGGGAACAAGTGATTTCTTTCAATCTATCCTGGTATTTTTTACACCCCTCTAAAATTCTCTTTATAATGGCATCCCTAAATGAAAATCCAATAAAAACTACACAAACATCATTAAATGCAGCTCTCAAGAAAGGCTCAACTTTTTCACTATAATTAGTACTGCTATAATCAGATTCGGTCAAAATAGTGTTTTCTATAGTATCCTCTTTTTTTTGATTAAATGCTATTCCATGAATATGGAATAAACATCTATCCTTCAATTCTGCTGCTGGAAGATGATCTGGATAATAGTGAAAACCCCCCTTTAACTTTAGTTCATTTGGTAAACGAGAAGCGGCATTTTTTAGGCAAATATCAATATTCGTTGTTATATAACCTACAAACGGCAGGGTTAACAAATCAAGATGAAGTGGCTTGAATTCAATCTTCCCTTCTGGATTAAATAATTTTCGCAAAATCGAATAAAAATTTCCTTTGTTTTTCTGTCTACATCTTTCAAGAATTCTATCGGCATATTTGGCCTTATCCTCTTTTTCTTCTTCTGAAAGGCCTATAGACATCTCAGAAGAGATTAATTCCACTAACTCTTCCCAATCAGGATAAATATCCTTTGAGGCTCCCGCACCAATAAAAAGTATGAATGGTTCCCTGGAATTTAATTGAAGAGATAAACTGTCATACTCAATTTTGTATTTCTCATCATGTGGCCATTCAATTGGTTTAATATCTCTAGGAAAATTATCCATGTTATAAATCCCAAAATTGCTATCTAGCTTGCTTCAAAAAGTATATTTCTTTTCTAATTCGAGCAAGAACTTATACAAATTAACCATATTATCCGCCATCTCTTCTCGTTATACTCTTCTTAATTTAATTGTCTAAAGTATTTCTTCAGCTTCCGCTTAAAATCATCTGGATCATCGAAAGCATTCGGTCCCCATTTACCCAACCTATAGATATCATCCAATAAATCAAAAACCTTCCGTTCTACGGGATCATGCCGAAATTCTGGCAATGTTTTATTTTGTTTCCATATATTGTAAATCGTAATTACTTCTTGCTTAGCAAAACAGTGCCAACCGACCTTCTTTCTAAAAGCTCTCTTCGCTTCAGCATGGGTAATAGTCAAGCCAGCATAATCAGGATTCACCCCTTCGTATGCTTGACCAGCATACCAATCAATAATCAACAAGAAACCATGTGTTTTATCAACCCGCTCTAGACAGATGTCGTGCCTATGGGCACCTGACCCCCTAGCAAAATTCAGATCTTCGGAGCGAACAACCTTATAACCTTCTTTGATTAAAACATCTGCGGCAAGATCTCTATAGTATGACAGATCCCTGAAAGTAGAACTCAAGAATATTTTTTTAGTCGAACGTGATTTTGATCTAAGTGGACACATAGTCTACCAACCAGTCGGGCAGCCGCACCTCTAGAAATGCTCCTTTACGAAGAAAATCGGCTATCCAACAAATTTTATCGTTGATTTTGCCCGTCTGATAAGGCCGATTGCTGCTGTCGCGCTTCTTCTCGCTTTCTGCAATTTCATAGATTGCAGCAGCCTTCAAAATGGACAAGCTTTTAATACTAGCGGCTGTTTCGTCTAGTGATTTGTGCAAATTGTAATAGTCAAGAATACTTTTGATAACATCGAGAGCTTCTTTGAGCTCGCTAAGATCGACTTCGGCTTCATTCTCACTGAATGTTCTTTCCAGTGTTTCTTTGAGTTTCTTAAGACTAACCGTTAATACTGCCGTAATCTTATTGTCAAAGGCGACGCGGACATATCTGTCGTTCCACCAATCGTCCTTTCTTCTATTAGCGGCCTCTTGTATGAATATCTTAGAAATCCTAAAGGACGGGAGTAGGTTTGCTTTAATAAGCGCAATATATATCTTAAAGTCAATATAATATCTGAAACGGATGCCGTAATTCGTATCATCAGTACTGAAATCTTCCATATTCTCTCTACTAAAGATAAGCTCGGTTATAGGCAGATTCTCTCCAGAAAGAGATACCTCAATTTTGTAAACCATTCTCCTTGGGTCGTATATATCCTCGCATTTTACCCCTTGAATAAGTTCTGCAATTTTTGACTTTATGTATTGAATAGCTGCTGTAACCGCTTTTTGATCTTGCTCACTCATAATAACCTCACTTTAAAAATCATATCAATGAATTAACTATTCACTATGGATTAATTACCATTCTTAAAATCTTCAGCACCATCCCGAGTCAAAATAACAAACTTATACTGTCTGCCGTAAAGCCTATACCATTGATCGATTTGTTATTCGTTCATCTCTGCTCCCATATCGAATGAGGCTTAACTTCTTTCTTCTTAAGCCAATCTTCGATCTTCCCAAGGTCAAATTTAACATTTCGACCTATTTTGTAATAAGGAATCTTCTTTTGGCATATCCATACGTAAAGAGTGCCGACAGGAGTGTCCAAATATTCAGAAAGTTCTTTAATCCCTATGAAACGTTTTTGAGGCATGATCTATTTGAAGGGTTCTACTTTTCTTTCCCTAATCCACTCATCTATGTCTCGCAGGTCAAACTTCACAATTCGACCGAGTTTTACATACGGTATCTTCCTCATCCATACCCACGAACGCAGGGTGTTGATTGGAAGACCTAGATATTCCGAGAGCTCTTTAACTCCAAGGAAGCGCCGGCCAGAAGACATCCTGCCTTTAATGTCACCGGCATTTTTCTCATAAAGACGTTCAAATCTGTCAATGATTGGTTCCTGTTTAGGCATTTGTCTGCTTTTTTAAGGATTCTTTAACTTCTTCGATGATTTTAAAATAGCTGTTCTTGTTCGCTCGGATTTCATACTCAAGTATGTAAGCATTTTTTAAATCTTGCCGAACAATAAATGGAGTTCTAACTGCTTTTAGAAACGGTGTTAGTATCTTACCCAAAAAATCTGCCAGGTCATGTGTCTCTTCTTCTTTTATAGGTCTAGTTTCTGACTTTAACCAAAATTTTATATTTATGGCAGGAGGTATATTCGACAGTTCTAAATTAGCTCCCCAGTTAGAATTCTCTTCAAGAAAAGAATTGAGTTCGATTTTTATTCGACTAAACTCTTTTTCCATAAATAAATATATTCTTTCCCAGTTTTCTTTTCCCAATTTTTCCATTTTTCCTTCTTTTTTAATCTTAAGGAACGATGTTTAATTGATTATCTGCCTGCTGTAACCCTTGAACTAGCGATAGATTTTTGTCTATCTTTCAACTTCTTCCAAGATTTTCTGGTAAGTGCAAAAGTCGCAATCCGCACTATGCTCAGGGATTGCAGGACCCATCAGACATTTATGCATCTCAATGACCTTAGCCTCAATCCAGGAGTCGTTCGCCTCATAAGGTATTATTTTTATATCGAAGTCAAGCTTTGCGCCAAAGGTGTCTCTATCAGTAAGCCCATTGCAATACACGAAATAACCGGTTGATGACACATTAAAACCATTTCTCCTGAACAGCCACTGGTATATCTCCATCTGCCTCTTATAGGAGATCTGCCAATCCGCATCCAGAGTTACCTCTTCTGCCTTTGAGGTGCTTTTGTAATCCACGATAAAAAGCTGGCCGTCTGACCTAACCCAGATATCATCTATGGCTCCCGAAAGTAAAAGGTTGGTCTGAATATGTAAATACTCTATTCCACCATGAAGAGCATCCCGCCAAATATTCAGCTTCTCGTGCTTAAAAGGGACCGCCTTGATTCCATTGGCCTCCATAAGAGGATGACTTATCTGCTTACCCCGATAGATATCGAATTCCTTCTTCAGTAACTTATCTACCGCTGAATTTAGCGCGAAAGGGAATCCCGGTGGCTGTCCTACGCCTAGCCTCCTATCAAGATAAAAACAACGCGGACAATTGATAAACAACTCGATTTTAGAGCGGCTTAATTTAAACGGAGTCTTACTTTGCGGATCGAATAAATTCTTTGTTTTTCTACCAGTATAATATTTGGACATAAGACAAATTTACAGCGAAGCAATTAAGGCTTGGGATTATTCTCCGCATTCTCATAATATATTGAAAACAAAAAGATAGATTACTCGGTGCTCTCATTACTCATCTGTTTTTCAAGGGATTGTCGCACCAATCCCATAACATAAGGTAGTTCTTCAAGTGAGGAAAGTCCTACTTCGGCATCGCCATTGCCCCAACGACCAATGCCAGTCACATCCTTACACAATTTCTTTGGGTCATCAATTTCATAGAATGCCATGTTTAACGACAGCCGTAGGCGCTTGGCTTGCGGTACTACATCTACAAAGTTCGTTTCAGCCTTGTAAGCTATATAAAGTTTAAGAACCTCTTCTGTTACACATGGATCTAATGCTAAAACCTCCTTGCGAAAGACCTCGAATAATTCGCGCATAGGCCCTGTAACAAGATGCGAATGATCTTCAATAGTGTAATTAGTCGTTGCAGCCGCTTTTGGTCGGTAAGCATTTAGTACGTCCGCGTCAAGACGGGGTGAAACCCAAACAGTTACGGCTTCTCCGGATAATTTTTCGGCACGCTGGCGGATACTATCCTCATTCCATTTTTCAAGCGCGCCGAGACCTTGATTTAGCTTTAATGGACTTTCACTAAAACCGCCTTTCATGTCACGTTTCTCAATGAAGGGACGATCACTGTATTCAGAATTATAGCCTGTGAGAGTCAAATTACCAAGCGTATGAAGCCATGTCTTTTGAACTTTCTCCCATTCTTCCCCCAAAGCTGTCTTCCATGCAACAGAAAGATTTTCATTCTGGGGCAATATGTGCTCTATAGTGTACTCATCTACTGGCACGCGCTCCTTGCGATTGTAATTCTCCAGTCGGCGCAACCAATAACTACGACTACGAAAATTATAAAGATCTCTCATTCGTATCTCGCGTTTGAACTCCTCGTCATCAGGAAAACGCCGATACGAAGGCAATAGAAGAAAGTGTGCTTGGATGCTCTCCAAATAACGATCCTTCTTTAACGCCTTACTAAATGTCGCAAATGTCTTATTCATAGAGTTTGTAGGAATGGCGGAGACAACCCTACGGAAAACATAGGATTCGATTAGTCGTACTGCATCTAGAAAATCTGCTTTAGGAAATAATTTAATGGTGTAGTCGTGGTATAACTCCAATAAAAATGGATAGGCTACATCAACCTTTAACTCACGTAAGTCATGAAACGCTGCTTTAAGATCTTTATCACTTTCAGTATTTAATGCCATAGCACAAAAGTAACCAGAGAAGGTATGAATATCAGCCACAAGCGCCTCAACTCCAGCCTGGGTGACTTGAGGATTACGAGCATAAGTCTTAAAAGCCTCGTATACCTCTCGCACATTTGGAATTTCACCGGTTTTTACTGTAAGGTAATGCCTCATAAAACCATCAAAATGAGTACTATATGCCTCCTGCCCAAAAGCTACTTCCATCGGCCGCCAGTACTGTTCGTAAAGCCTAGTCTGTAATTGATTCTCTAGTCCCATGAGGATAAAATTACGAATCAGGTCGGCTTGGGTCAGTTCTCGTCCGGTCGAATTCATGCTTTCAAAAATAAGCTGAGGATTATCCTGGTCACGACCGAGTGAAATATCCACAATCATCAACTTAGCAAGACCCTTACATAGAATAGGTAAGTCATCACCCAATGCCGCAACTTCATTCTCAAAGAATTCAAAGTTTTCCTTTATGCGTATTGAGTGATCCTTAGGCAGATCGCGTTGTTCAATGAGGGCTAAAAGTGACGACTTATCAGTCTGCGAGAGTAGTAATTTATAGCGACGCTCTTTATCCTCAAGTGGGTTGAGCAAGTAGTAACTGCGCAACTTCTTGGCTGAGAAGCCGTCTACCGGCTCTTTATCACCCAAGTGTCGTGCGAGAACCTCGATAAGTAAATTTACTGTGGTAAGTCGTTGTTGTCCATCAATCACCAAAAGCGGCTCTTGGCTAGAAACCTGATAAAGTCCTTTTTCAATATATACGATGGAGCCAATAAAGTGAGCGGGGATCTTTTCGTTACGTCCAGTGCGAAGAATATCATCCCATAATTGTTTGCACTCACGTTCCGTCCAACTATAGGTTCGCTGGTAGATAGGGATGGCGAATTGTGGTGATTTCTTAATAAACCCAAGTAGTTTTGCTTCCGTCGCTTTCATTATTCATCTCCATTTCACACCTTCTTTTGCGATTCCTCTTTGTTGATTCGATTTGTTGCAATCTGAAAATATTTCTTATCAATTTCAATACCAATAAAATGTCTACATAACTTCTTCGCAACTACCCCTGTAGTGCCAGAACCCATAAAAGGATCTAAAACCAAATCCCCCTTCTTGCTACCTATAGAGATTATCCTTTCGAGCAATTCCTCTGGTTTTTCAGTGGGATGCGTAGTTAAATGCCTCTTTGCCGTTATAGTCCACAGATTTCTCATCTGCTTACCACCATTTAGTTTCTTTGCAAGTTCATAGTCAAAATAATATTTCTTTGTTTTGCTTGCCACCCATATCAATTCTGTCGATGGAACAAGCCTATTCCGAGATAATAAAGGCGTAGCATTTGGCTTAAACCATATAACATCATTTATTATCCAATATCCCGTCGCTTTCAATGCCATCCCTACTGAAGGATGATTATGTAACGTTCCAGAAATCCAAAGAGTTCCGTTAGGTTTCAACACTTCTTTGCAAGCCTTAATCCACTTTAAATTAAATTCATGTATATTATCTATTTTATCCCAATCGCCTTTATCGCACTTGACGGGCTTACCGCTCTTTACTGTCAATGAAGTATCGCCTGACAGATTATAAGGAGGGTCGGCAAAAATAAGGTCAACGCTATCCTTTTCCAGCTTTTTCAATTCTTCTATACAATCACCTAAAATAAACTCAATTTGTGCCATTTTATTTATCTATCCTTTTCTGAGCCGCTTCAACATAATATTGATTTTTTTCTATACCTATCCATTTTCTCCTGAGTCTTTTCGCAACTACTGCGGTCGTCCCACTGCCGAGGAAAGGATCTAAAACCAAATCTCCTTTATTCGAAGAAGCAGTTATTATTCTCTTTAACATCTCTTCTGGTTTTTGAGTTGGGTGCAATGCCCTTTTATTACCGTTCCTTAGTCTTTCTTTCCCTTGAACCAGTGGCAAATCCCATACATCGCGCATTTGCTTAAGCGAACCATCTTTTTGCCTATTGGGATTTATTCCCTTTAATTCTTCATAATTGAACACCCATTTTTTGCCTTTTACTCCCCAGACAACAGATTCAGTAGAATGGGTAAAAACTCTTCTTGTCATGTTAGGCATCGCGTTAGTTTTCTGCCAAGTAATAACATTATTAATCTTAAAACCTAGTTGTTTTAGGACAATCATCACTTCTGCTATATTGTGATAGGTGCAGGAGATATAAAGTGAGCCGTTTTCCTTCAAAACACGATGGCAACCACCAATCCATTTTCTTGTAAATTGCATATACTCCGGAGCGGACATCTTATCCCAGGCCTCATTTACCATATACCAATCCCCGCCCGTCTTATTTCCTTCCCACTTTAAACCATTACCTGAAAGATTGTAGGGGGGATCAGCAAAAATCATGTCTATGGAATCCGGATCGATTTTTCGATTGAGCACTTCTATGCAATCCCCATTGTATATTTTATTAGTTTCCATATTATTTAGCTAATAAGGCTTCCTCTTTCCACTCTGTTATCGTTTCGGGTATTTTCTCTATCCATAAATCTGATTGTCCAACATGATTCGTTAACTCAATAATTTTCTTATAAAGCTCTAATAACTCCGTATGTTTTAATTGCCTGCCCTTTTTCTTTATCTGCAAGAGGATTTCAAGCAATTCTATCAATTGGCTGATTGTCAATGGAACTATCCTTTGTTTAGATCCTTCATATTCATACTTGATTGCAGTCCAGAAAGTATTTACAGTGTCCCGGTGCAATCTCGGTGCAATAAAAACACAAAAAACGTCTTTGCCTCTATGTTGATTTTCAAAATCCCTAACATGTCTCATAACAGGCTGTCCTTCATAATACCATTGTGACCTATCTGTAAGCATTGTGACCTCGCATACAGAATTAAAACGATCATAAAAACATTCTATATCTGACTTATTGGCTGGTGCCGTAAAAGTAGGCTCATTATCATCACCAACTGGATAATTTGGTTTAATATTCAATGCATCATTTAAAGCATTTAATGCCAAGGTTGCTAATTTTTCTAACTCTACTGGCCGTCTCTCAGTACTATAAATTTCTCTCAAGGCTTTAACATATTCTTCTATCTTGCTTATTTCTTGTGATTCATGATGTATTCTTATATCATTAAGTTCTCTACGGTAGTTCCTCAACTGTTCTATATACTCCTTTAATTGTTCTTTGTTAAGCTTAGAGCAATCCTTGAAAACAAGAACAGGCGCTGCTATGTTTTTGCTCTTTAATTCTTTAGTTAATTGGTCAATCTCATTTCGTGTAACCTCGACTATTTTTATCAATTCTTGTTCTTTTTCCCATGGCAATTCAGGCTGTTTAATATCTGCTAAATAGTTCAGATAGGCTTCTTCATCTATAAAATCAAGTGCTTCGGCACTATCATATTTTAATAGGCTGGTAATTTCCACCTGCCTTCTAGGTTCTAGATCAACAAAAAAACCTCCTCCTCGAATAAAGAGATATCTCGTTAAGCGAAAATACCTAATGGCGTTATCTCCATAATCATCCAAATTAGCCAATAGGCTATCTACTGCGTCGCGATCGTCCGTGCCTAAGAATTCTTTAGCAACTCCAACCCTGCATTTCTCTTTGAGTCTTCTCTGTTCCTGCGAGCTTTTCCCTTCACACGCTAATCTTAAATCAATGATCTTCTGGGCTTGTTCGTCTATTTTCTTAAAATTGATCAGGGTTGGCACGAATAAAGAAAATTCTTCTTTGTTAATACCGACTGGCGTTTTACCCAAATCCGCCCACTTCTGATTGACTTTTGCAATAAGATGTAAAGTTCCTGTAAATGGTTTAATATCATATCCTTCAGTTTCTCTATAATCAGTACTGCTAGGGTTAGGTACTTGCCACTTCAAAAAACTTCTGAAGAACATTTCTCCTAAATCATAATCTTCTTTTAGCAAGAATTCACCCAAAGAAGTAATGTGCACTTTATTGTCCTTCAGAATGGCCAAGCCAAGTTTTTCTAAAGGATTAAAGGACTGCCTCCCTCTCATGGCAGGATCAACATAATTCTTTCTTTCAAAAATCTCTTTTGCTTGCTGAAATGTTATCGGCTCTGGAGTATCCATAGTTGTCACTTGTTCGCGAGTTAAATCATTATAAAATTGCTTGCTCCCAAAGCCATAAACCTTTTCTTGAATAAGCATAATCTGAAATTTGCATTGTATCTCTCGACTCCAAACCTCTCCTTCGAGACCCTTGAGAACTTTTAGAA
>Ga0351894_1068_pt1 | contig 13665 bp, 12 predicted proteins | sample SorcelAu500001C3_FD_205829 | JGI IMG/M metagenome (GOLD analysis project Ga0351894, IMG submission 205829) | Enriched cells from Trout Bog Lake water, Wisconsin, United States - BchlTB.Aug20.5000.01 .C3 | ecosystem: Environmental > Aquatic > Freshwater > Lake > Hypolimnion/Profundal zone | place... | reverse complement strand
CGGCAAATTATTTATTTTTTGATATTATTATTTGATATTACAATGTGGTCATTAGTATCTATGGTAGAATCTAATGTTTCGATAATTGTATTTCATCTTTTCCTTCTGTTATTATTATTATTATTATGTAAAATAAAAAATATTGATAGTAACGGATATATTCTTATGTTTATATCTATTGCTAATAGGAGTCTGCTTTCTGTTATTGCTTGGTATTCTGCACCTACGCCTGAACGTGCATTATATACTGGGACAAATGAAGATTCTTCACGTTTTTGGGAAGCGGCCTCTTTTCCTTATACTGATTCAATACTTGCCTTTCAAGATCCAGGATTTCCAGCAATTAATCATTTATTTTACAATATATCTTCTATTATATCAGCACCGCATTATCTTGCTAATTTGCAAATAGTACTATTTGCAGGTATAATATTTCCTTTAGTAGTATACTATGCTATAAGTAAAATATCAAATAATAAAGTTGCATTTATTGCTTCATTGTTTCTGGCACTTCACCCTACCGCAATATCATTTTCGACTGGTTTAATGAGAGATTCACTAATTGGTGTATTTGGGTGGATTATGATAGGCTCTGTTTTTGATATAGTTAATGATAAAAGAACTAATTCAGTACCGTTAAATATTATATATATGGTCATATCTGGGGCTGTACTTTTTAATTTAAGAGTTATATCTTTTGCTGCATTTTTTTTTGCTTCTATAATTCCTCTTGTTTCAAAAGGTAAAAATAATAATACAAATTTAGGGATAAAGGTTGTATTATTTATAATTATTTTTGGCTTCTTGAGTTATAGTGGCCTTGAGCGAATTGATAGATACGAAAATATTTATTCTCATTCCGAAAATGCAAGGGCCGGTATAAAAACAAATGCAGATGTGAATGAATTTGAATTAGATAAAAATGGATTAACTACAAAAATAGCTGAAAAATCCCCTTTGTTTTTTATTTTTTTATCTCCAATTGTTTTAATGCAGCCCATCCCTTTTTATATTTGGTCTCCACCGCCATGGATTAATGGGCCTGATGCTATTGTTGATATTATTATTGGGCTTGGTGGTTTTTATAATCAGATACTATTTTGTTTTTATATTATATCTGTATTTTATTGGTTTAAAATAAGAGATCCTATTGGTATAAAATTTGGATTTTATTATGTTTTGATTTTCTGTACACTTAGTTATATTGGTTTGGGTCAGATACGTATGGTGATGGCTCATGTTTATCCAATATTTTTATGGGGGGTTAGTCAATCTCTTTATAGTATATGGATGCTTTCCAAGTATGAAGTTAAGCAAATACTGTTAAGATGGATTACAGCGTTATTCTTTTTGTATGTTTCATATTATATGCTAAAAGATCCATCCTTTAAGTTTGTTTCGATACTAGGATTTCTTTGCGTTTATATTCTTTGTATTGATTTGTATCGATCTAAAAACCTTGTTAATGTGTTGCCAGAGTCTTAGTCTTTACATAATTATTTTAATTTCAGCAAATCCTAACTAGTTCTAATGTTATCACTAATTAATTTTATCGATCGTATTTATTGGGTATTTTGTAAACTTGTTCTTGGTTTTTTTGAGCTGATTTTTTCCAATAAAAATATTCAATCACCCAAAACCATTATAGTACTAAGAAATTGTTTTTTTGGTGATTATGTTGTTACTATTCCTGCATTACGCAAACTTCGCATGGTTTTTCCTGATGCTTGTATTGTTCTTCTTGTTTCTACAAACTTTTCCCGTGGTTGGAGTCATTTAACTCCCGATAATACAATATTTGACATTGATCCAGGACTCATTGATCAGGTAATTCGTTACACTTCGAAAGATTTAAAAAATAAAGTTTCTCGTCAAGCTTTACGAGCTCGAATTAGTTATCTTGATCCGATTGTTTCGTTATATATAGGCTATTCAGGTGAAAGTTTACTTTCACGTCTTAAACGAATCGCTTTATGCAGCCTTCTATTTTTACCATTCCCAAATGGGTTGAAAAGTTCGCCGGTATTGCCTGCACAAAAGCTATTTAATCGAATGAGAAGAGATCGCAATGATATTATACACCAATATAAGACAGCATTGGCTTCTGTCAATCTACTGCTTAAAAAATTATCATTGCAGTCACTGTTACAAGAAAGTGCCATGCTTATAACAAAGAGTCCAGTTAACCTTAAGTCAGATTTAATTATTGGGTTAGCTCCATTTTCGAAGCAGCAGGTTAAGCAGTGGCCTCTTGATCGTTTTGCTGAGTTAATTCAACATCTTGCAACAAATACAGGTGCACGTTTTGAGGTTTATGGTGCTTCAGTAGAACTTCATATGTCTGATCAACTAAGTTCTATAATTCCGGCTAATAATAATGTTACTTATCTCTGTGGTGTTTTATCACCATTCGAACTTAGAAAAAGATTGGAAGCAATAGATCTTTTAATCTGTTTGGATAGTGGGCCAATGCATGTCGCTTCTTTAGTTGGGACACCAGTTGTTGCAATCTTTTCTCAGATTACTTTGCACAATTTTTGGCGGCCATGGGGTACATATAACTCAGTTGTTTGTACTGATGTTCAATGTGCTCAATGTGAGACACGTACTGGTGTATGTCCCATGGGAACGCGTGCGTGCATTGATAATATTTCAGTTGATGAGGTAAAAAAGCAGGTGTATAAGATGCTAAACAGTAAACTTAAAACCATTCCAGCCTCAGACGGTAATCTGTAACAATCAGTATTATTATTAAATATTTTATAGTTAGTAGATGATTCACCTAAGAATGTATGGCGGCCTTGGAAATCAACTCTTTCAACTTGCCGCTGCTTTTAAGGCTGCTCAACTTCTGGGTTTAGCTAATAACACTCTATACATTGACGATCGTTTTTTGGGAACATATGATTTTAAACGCAGTCTTGAGATTGAATTTATCAGTAAATATTGTTCATTTATTGAGATTAAACAATCATCAACACCCCTTTTATCTTTGTTCTCTCGTGCTCGCTTAGCGCGTGTTCTGGACTGTCGGATTGGGCAATACGAGTTAATCGGTTCTGTCAAACATTTGCTTCAACTTCAGAAAGAGGTAGGTAATGACGTCTTACTTGACGGGTACTTCCAGCACCCAGATATACTTTTTGACGAACCGGATAGGATAGCTATTCGGGACAAACTTTTTTTAGAACATTCACATCAAATTACCAAAATAAAGGGATCTAATAAGGTTGTTGGCATTCATATTCGAAGAGGTGATTACGTTTCATCTAAAGTATTTCGTACCATTTCGTTTGATTACTATCGTGCCGCATTGGAAAACTTACCCAAACATCGAAAAATTCTAGTCTTTAGTGATGATCGAGAACTTTCAAAATTATTTGCTCGCGAAATTGCCGGTATAGACACCCGCGCTATGAATTTGTCATTACCTGAAGAGTTTTGTTTGTTAGCTGCATGCGATGACTATGTGATCGCTAACAGTACTTTTTCATGGTGGGCTAGTTATCTCGGGTTTTCAAGCGAAAAAACAATTGTGTCTCCTTCAAATTGGTATATTGGCAATAAGATGAAACAAAAAAACTTTTTATTGATGCCCTATTTTCAGCTACTGGATTATTAATTAGAGCTTCACGTAAATCTATACGGGTCATATTCCCCGCCGCTTGCAGCGTGATTTGATGTATATTATAGTTGGCATGAGCGAATATATTCACAAGAGCTATAATGTCACCGTTCTGATGTATAACATAGTGCTGCCAGCAAAGTATAGAGGCGTGATTTTTGATGATGAGGTGGATGAAGTCGTGAAAGATGTTTGCTTGGACATAGAAAATCGTTATCAGATCAAGTTCCCGGAAATTGAGACAGATAAAGATCATTGCATTTTTTGGTGCAATCAGTACCAACATATAGTGTCACGAAAACCGTGACGATGATAAAGAGTATTTCTGCTCGAGAAGTGTTCAGTCGCTGTCCAAAAGTGAAAAAACTGTTGTGGGGTGGCGAGATGTGGACAGATGGGTATTATGCTGAAACAGAAGGAAAGTATGGAAATGAAGACATGATAGGCAAGTATGTCAAAGGGCTGGGAGGTACGTATCAGAAACTCTACAGTGATTATCAGTTGTCACTGTTTTAGCAGAGGAAATCTTCAATACCCCGCTGCTTGCGGCGGTGATCTTTATTGAGCTTTTTAATTTATTAACTTTTTTAATAATGTTTTCTATTTTGATGTCTGTTTATAATAAAGAGAATCCCTCCGCATTCTCTCAGTCTTTACAATCGATAGTAAACCAGACTCGTCAACCAGAGGAAATAATTCTGGTAAGAGATGGTCAACTCACTCCTGAATTAAATGCTGTTATTAATAATTATAAAGATATCCTTAAATTAAAAATTGTTACCATTGATAAATCTATTGGTCTTGCTAATGCACTTAATATTGGAGCCAGAGAGGTAACACAACCTTGGATTATGCGTTTTGATTCTGATGACATTTGTGTACCTGACCGTATTGAAAAACAATATAATAGGGCAATTGTTGGAGACGTTGATCTCTTTGGAGGACAAATAGCTGAGTTTGAAAAAGATCCATCAAGTATATATAGAATTAGGCGAGTTCCTTGTTTGCATGATGATATTATGCTATTTATGATTAAAAGAAATCCATTTAATCATATGACGGTATGTTTCAAAAAAACATTATTTGATTTAACAGGTGGTTATACATTGTCGCCTTTTATGCAGGATTACGAGCTCTGGCTAAATATGTTTTATCATGGAGCACGAGCTGCTAATATAAATGATGTTTTAGTATATGCGAGGGTAGGTAATGGTATGGTTAGTCGTCGAGGTGGTATTAAATATATAAAAAATGAAATTTCCTTAAGGTATCTTATGCACAAATTGGGGTATATTAATTCTTTTCAGGCGCTCACTATTGCATCTTTGAGGTCATTCATTTTTATTTTACCAGTCAAGTTAAGGTCGTTCATATATCAATATCTATTAAGGGATGCTTTATAGTGCCCTCAACAAAAAAGTACTTCTTGAAATGATTATCCATAGAAATACCCGAAAAGTATTATACAGTAATATGTGCTATCCAGCAAGATGAAAAAAACAATAATCTCTTCTTTTATTGTTACCAGTTATTAGTATAAGGCATAAAAATAAATGATGGATAAAACAATTGCTTTGGTAGGTGGTTCCGGTTTTGTTGGCACTAAATTAATGCGAGAAATTGGTGTATCTAATTGCTGGAATATAGATAAGCGTCATAGTAGTATTTATGATAAACGGACGATCATTCATGATATTTGTAATGATGGAATTGTTGACGCTTTGCCTTCTAATGTCTCTGTACTGGTTTTGCTTGCAGCTGAGCATCGCGATGATGTAAGCCCAGTTGCCAAGTATTACGATGTGAATGTTCAAGGGACAAGGAATGTGCTAGACGCAATGGACAGGCGTGAGATTCGAAGCATTGTTTTTACCAGCTCGGTTGCTGTGTATGGGATGAATAAGGAAAATCCTGATGAAGAGCATCCTGCTGATCCATTCAATCATTATGGCATTAGCAAGTGGCAGGCTGAGGAGGTGCTGAGAGATTGGTATCGAAAGGATCCTGAGAACCGGTCGCTTTCAATCATTCGCCCTGCGGTGATTTTTGGTGAGGGTAATCGGGGAAATGTGTATAACCTGCTTCGTCAGATTGCTTCGGGGACATTTCTGATGGTTGGTAGTGGGGAGAATCTAAAGTCAATGGCTTATGTTGGCAATGTAGTGGCGTTTATCAAGTATCTGATCGAGCATGATAAGTCTGGGTATCGGGTGTTCAACTATGTTGATAAGCCGGATTTCAACATGAATGAGCTTGTTCGACAGGTTCGTCATGATCTAGGTCAGAACAGAAAGCTGGTACGGTTGCCAGAATGGCTGGGTATGCTTGGTGGCTATGGAGTTGATGTGTTGGCCAAGCTTACCGGTAAAAAGTTGCCGATCAGTAGTGTGCGGGTGAAAAAGTTTTGTGCTACCACGCAGTTTTCTGCTGATAAGCTTGAGCAATCAGGGTTCAAGAGACCGTTTACGATTGCTGAAGGCCTTGAACGTACTCTTCGTTATGAGTTTTTGGAGAGCAATACTGAGAAACCAGTTTTTTTTACCGAATAAACGTGACATTTGCGCATTTGCCTGCAGGTTACATTACCTGCAGATTGTGTTATCAACAGTTCAAACATCGCATCGATTCATGGAGGAGTTATCTGTTATGGGGATTGCTCGGTTCGATAGCACCGGACTTTGATCATGTTTACCTTTGGTTTTTCGAACCCGAACAGGATCACCATCTCTACTTCAGCCATTACCCTTCGTTTTGGGGATTGTTGTTGATCGTTGCCGCTTTTTGGTTTGTTATGGACAGGCGGAGCCAGAATCCGGTTTCCGCCTTCATGTTGTCGTTTGGTGGTTTTATCCATATGATTCTGGATACTGTTCCTGGCCACATTTTCTGGCTTGCACCGTATTCTTACAGGCCATTCAGCATCGTGGAGCCCTTAGAAAAAGCGAATCCCTGGCTTGTCGACCGGTTTCCGGGTTGGGCATACGGAATCGAGTTGCTGATTCTGATCTGGGCGGTCAGGCTCTTTTCGTTGGATTCACTTCGAACATCACCCACTATCTGCAGTAATCTGGTAGATTGAGCGTCAGGGTGATCAATCATCGTTGTAATCCAGTTTTTTTTTATATTATTAAACTGTTTTAACTCAACATATCAATCGCTCCCTCATGCGTTTCACTACTGTGTTGTCTGCTGTTGTTGCACTTTTTTTTACACTTTACCTTTCCGGATGTGCCTCATATTCAGCGCTTCCTGCCGGTACTCGCATGTCTATAGGTGAAAACCCTCCGGGTGTTGTTAACCGTCAAATCATTGAGGTTCCTTCATCTGAAGCATCTCCCTATCAGTCGTTTGATTATGTTATCGGCCCTAACGATGTGCTTTTCATCAATGTCAACGGCATGACGGAGTTTGGTAATGGAATGAACGGAAGCATTGTTTTGGGAACTAACACTAACTCTATGGGGGCTAATACGAAGGTTTCGGGGTACAGGGTTGATGGGCGTGGTTACATTTACATCCCTTTGGCTGGTGAACTCCATGTTGGCGGGCTGACGCTCTCCTCTGCCCGCAGCGTTATTGCTTCAACGATGGTTAAATACTTCAATAATCCCTATGTGGTGGTTGAGATTGCTGAGTACCGTAACCGGCAGATTTTTGTGTTTGGGGCTGTCACAAAACCTGGTCCAATACTCCTTGGTTCAGGCGGTATGAACCTTGCCCAGGCTATTGCGGTCGCAGCTTTGCGCGATACCGGGTACAATTTAAAACAGGTAAGGATTATCCGCTCACTTACGCCTACAAAGGGTGAACTGCTTGTGGTCAATTTTGAGAGGGTTATGCACGGTAAAGCAGTTCCAATGCAGTTGCAGGAGGGAGATATTATTTATATCCCTAAGAGCGTTATGGGTAGCTGGAACGATGTTATCTCCGACCTTCTCCCATCACTTCAGGGTATAAATGGATTGCTGCAGCCTTTTGTCAATATCAAGTACCTGAAAAACTGATTGTTGTCTTAGAAGGCACCTTTCAGCATTTCTTTGGTTGTTATTTTTGATTCTTTAACCGATACCTATCTCTTAAATGAATTCCCCAGAAAATTTGCGGCAGAAGGAAGTCAATATTTCCGATTATATCAATATCCTGCTTCGTCGCAGGACTGTCTTTTTCAGGGGTTTTCTTGCAGCTTTTGTGGGAGTTGCGATCTTCACGTTTCTTATGAAGCCGGTCTATGAGGCGAGCTCCACCGTCTATGTGAAGGACGATAAGACGAAGCTTGGCATGTCTGAGTTGCTGATGATGGGTAATCCGGCTTCCGCTCAGGCTGAAATAGAGATTATAAAGTCAAGGAGTATTGCTGAAGAGGTGGTCAGAGACCTCTATTTGGACTGGAAGATTGTCCCATCCTCTTCATCGGCATCATGCCAGGTTGTGAATCTTAGTTCAACGGACACTGGAAAATCCTACATTCTGACCATGACCGGACCCGACTCATTTGTGGTCAGGGATGCGGATGATGGAATACTTGGAAATGGCAAATGTGGCGTTTTATTTCGGCATGGAGCTTTTGCCCTCCAGGTGCAGCTTTACGGAGCAAAAGGGGATAGTTTCACGCTGAAGAAGCTCAATTTTAACCGTGCTGTTGAGAATGTGCGGAAGGCCTCAACAGTTAAAGAAGTGGGCAGATTGACCAACGTCATCCAGATAGCCTATCAGAATAATGACCCCGTGCTTTCTCGTAATGTGACAAACGGTTTGGTTCAGGCTTACCTCAACAAGAGCCTGCTCTTTAAGACCCAGGAGGCCAGCCGCTCGGTCAGCTTTATTGAAACTCAGTTGCAGGGGGTGAAGGATGATCTGAACAGGGCTGAAACAAAGCTTCAGGAATATAAAAGTTCAAGTGGAATTGTACTGCTCGATACCGAAGCACAGGAATTGATAAAAAGCTTCTCCGAATTGGAAAAGGAGCGATTTGCCATCAGCCTCCAGAAAAAGCAGCTGGAATTTGCGCTGACCTCGCAGAAGGAGAATTTGTCACAGGGCAACTCCTATTCACCGGCGGTGATGAAGGACGATCCTCTGGTTGCCCAGATGGCTGCATCGCTTGCACAGCTTGAGGTGCAGAAGCGCTCCCTGCTGGTGACCTACCAGAAAAGCCATCCTGCGGTTCAAACCGTGCAGTCGCAGATCGATGAACTGCAGCGCAAGATCAGGGCCACCTACAATACTGGAGAGAGAAACCTCTCAAAACAGGAGTCGGATGTAAACCTGCGACTTGCAAGACAGGAAGAGATGCTTCGCAAAATTCCTGCTACTGAGCGCGACCTGGCGCGCTATACCCGTTTGGCTAAGGTCAGTGCCGACATTTATACCTTTTTGCTCCAGAAGCATGAGGAGGCTCGTATTGCCAAAGCCTCAACGATCAGCAACATCAATGTTATTGATACTGCTATTACGCCCGATATACCGGTCAGGCCTGAGAAAATGAAGTACTTGCTGATCGGGCTGGTTCTGTCGCTTATAGTTGGCATCGCTCTTACCTTTGTGCTTGAGTATCTTGATGACAGCATAAAAAACGAAACAGAGGCCAGGGAGCTCCTTGGGGTTACCCATCTTGCGACGATACCCTATCTTGGAGGTGATGAGGATGAAAAGCTTGAGGATAAAGGAAGATTTGCTAATATGACCCATACGAATCCCCGCTCTGCGGCTGCAGAGGCCTTTCGTGCTCTCCGGACCGGGATTCACTTCTCAAGCATTGCTCAGCGAAAGCAGGTCATTATGTTGACCAGTTCGTTTCCGGGAGAGGGAAAGAGTACCATAAGCAGTAACCTCTCCATAACCATGGCTCAGAACGGTTTTCGAACCCTCTTGATTGACTGCGATATGCACAAGCCGACGCAGTATTCCTGGTTGAAAGTCCCAAGGAGTCCGGGTGTCTCTGAGGTATTGGCAAGCGACATTGATCTTGCTCGTACCATCCATCCGACTGATGTTCCGAATCTGAGTTTTATGCCTGCAGGCAATACGCCCCCGAATCCATCCATCCTTCTTAGCTCTCAGGCTATGCGCGATCTGCTCGAGCGCTTAAGGGGAATGTATGACCAGATTATTATTGATGTTCCCCCGATCCTTCCGGTGACGGATACTGTTGTGCTGACCGTACTGGCAGATATAGTGCTCATTGTTATAGAAAGTGCCCGTGTTCCCTCCGCAGCCGCTGTCCGAACGCGTCAGTTGCTTGTTGATGCAAATGCCCCTGTTGCAGGTTTCGTCTTCAACAATAAAACACTGCGTAGCAGTATTGAGTACGGTTATGGGCGATATGGTTATGGTTATGGTTATGGTTATGGTTATGGTTATGGTTATGGTTATGGTTATGGTTATGGACAGGATCAGACGAAGAAAAAGAAGAAAAGATCGTATCTGCCGCCACTGCTTAATTCTCTTGTGAACAAGATTGGGGGGATTAAAATCTTCAAATTCTTTGAGTAAATGAAATCCACGACCGCATCTCGGCATCGTCATCATAAGCGAAGCTCAAGCAGGAAACAAAAGGAGATTTCTAAAGAGATAACAGTCAGTTACTTGCGAAAACTCATTCGCAGGCATAAGAAACTCTCTATGCTTGCCGGGCTGGCGATTATAGCGATACTGTCGGCTTTTATAATGAGCCATTTGGCGGATTAATTGAAGGAATGTAGTGTATGAGTGTTTCAATTGTTCCGCAAAATGAGTCTCGATTGCAGGTTAGAGAGAGGGTGACCGATTATCACTGCCATATGCTTCCTGGCATTGACGACGGGCCTGAAACAATGGAGAGCGCACTCTCGATGGCCCGAATGTTTCACGAAGCTGGATATCGCGAAGTCTACTGTACCTCACATCTTATCAAAGGCCAGTTCGAGGGATCAACTGCAGACATTCTCGATGCACGCAGTAAATTGCAGACTGAACTGGATCGGGAAAAGATTGGCATCAGACTGCTTGTTGGTCGCGAACATTACCTCGACGAATTTCTCTTGGATAACATGAAGCAGCCTTTGCTTCTCGAAGGGACTAATTTTTTTTTGGTTGAGATTCCCAACCTTATCGCTGTCGAATTGGTCAAAGAAATTCTGTTTCAGGTCACCTGTCGCGGCTATATCCCACTTATTGCACACCCTGAACGTTGTAATCTGCTTGAACTGAGTGATCAGGGGAGAAATAATAACAAATTCTGGAACTCCTGGACTCATTCAGGAGTTCCAGTCGATAATGGCATCAACCTGCTGACTTACCTTCAAAATATCGGCTGCCAGTTTCAAGCAAATCTAGGCAGTTTCCAAGGCCTCTACGGCAAATTCATACAGAACAAAGCTACAAGTTTTGAAAAGGCCTCCATCTATACTCACTTGGGTACCGACGCCCACAACCCCGAACATCTTAAACAAATTCTGAATATCACCTGAAATATTCTAATAGATTATTTGCATGAAAAAAGCTTTGATCACCGGAGTTACCGGCCAGGACGGTGCCTATCTTGCCGAGTTTTTATTGGGAAAAGGATATGAAGTGCACGGCATAAAGCGTCGCTCTTCACTGTTCAATACAGACAGGGTAGATCACCTTTATCAGGATCCTCATGTTACGGATTTACAATTTGTTTTACACTATGGTGATTTGACAGACTCATCCAATCTGACGCGTATTATCCAACAGGTACAACCCGATGAAATCTATAATCTCGGAGCCCAGAGCCACGTAGCTGTCTCTTTTGAAGAGCCTGAGTATACTGCAGATGTCGACGGACTGGGGGCTCTGCGCATTCTGGAAGCTATCCGTATGCTTGGGCTGACCAATAAAACAAGATTTTATCAGGCAAGCTCATCTGAACTCTTTGGACTGGTCCAGGAGGTTCCTCAAAAGGAAACCACTCCGTTTTATCCAAGAAGCCCTTATGGTGTTGCAAAGCTCTATGCCTACTGGATCACGGTCAACTACCGTGAGTCTTATGGTATTTACGCATGCAACGGTATTCTTTTTAACCATGAAAGTCCTCTCAGAGGAGAGACCTTTGTAACCCGCAAGATTACCCGTGCACTTGCCCGTATAAAACTAGGCCTTCAGGATTGTCTCTATCTTGGTAATCTTGATGCCTTGCGCGACTGGGGGCATGCAAAAGATTATGTTGAAATGCAGTGGCTCATGCTGCAGCAGGAGAAAGCGGAGGATTTTGTCATTGCATCCGGAGAACAGCATAGCGTGCGCGATTTTGTTGATGCTGCGGCTGAAGAGGCCGGAATATCAATTACATGGCAGGGCAAAGGGATTGATGAAAAAGGCGTTGATGCTGCCGGCAACTGCATTGTCGCCGTTGACCACCGCTATTTCCGGCCTGCAGAAGTTGACACCTTGCTTGGCGATGCAACCAAGGCAAAACAAAAACTCGGATGGATCCCGAAAATCAGTTTCAGAGAACTGGTCGCCGAAATGATGTGCGAAGATCTCAAAGCCGCAAGTCGAGATGAATTGGTAAAAAAACACGGTTACTCCACCTACGACTATCACGAATAAAATATTTCCTTTTCTCATTCCGAGTTTCAAGGAGGAATGCATTAATGAATATCTATGACTGTCACAAACAAACACGCTAAAATTTATGTCGCTGGGCATCGAGGGATGGTAGGTTCAGCCCTGGTCCGTCTTTTACAGACAAAAGGCTGCCATAATCTGATCGTCAAAACGCGTGAAGAGCTTGACCTCACAAACCAGACCAAGGTGCACAGGTTTCTTGATGAGGAAAAACCCGATTTTATTTTTCTTGCTGCAGCCAGAGTTGGAGGCATTCATGCGAACAATACGTTCCGAGCTGATTTTATCTATGAGAATCTTGTCATAGAAACAAACATTATTCATGCAGCATGGAAAGCCGGTGTAAACCGCCTGCTTTTTCTTGGGTCAAGTTGTATCTATCCGAGGGATTGCCCTCAGCCGATCAGGGAAGAGTATCTGCTCACCGGACCGCTGGAGCAGACCAACGAGCCTTATGCCCTCGCTAAAATTGCGGGTATAAAACTGTGTGAAAGCTATAACCGGCAATATGGCACCAGCTATGTTTCAGTGATGCCGACCAATCTTTACGGCCCGAATGACACCTATGATCTGCTTGAAAGCCATGTTTTGCCGGCTCTGATCAGAAAAGCTCATGAAGCAAAACTTAAAGGCGAAAAAAGCCTTTCAGTATGGGGAACAGGAACACCAAAACGCGAATTTCTCTATGTTGACGATATGGCCGAAGCCTGCATTTTTTTGATGGAATCAGGTGTAACGGAAGGGTTGTTTAATGTAGGCACCGGTTATGATGTAACCATTCGAGAGCTTGCCGAAACGATAATGGATGTCGTAGGTTTTAAAGGCACCCTGACCTTCGATACCTCACGACCCGATGGCACCCCGCGAAAACTCCTCGATGTGAGCTCCATGAAATCCCTCGGCTGGCAGGCACAGACAACCCTCCTGAACGGAATAGCAAAATCCTACGCTGATTTCCTCAAACAATAGCCGATAGTTCTCTTTCTTAACCTTCCTCACTGACTGGTGGACATCTTCCACCCTCGCCGTCAGCCGCTCAAATTCCTCCTTGCTGTTCGTAAAAATTCTCAGCACCCGGCAACATGTTTTGATTATCCAATTATAACGAGTGTGTTTTTGTCATGAGGCAGTTGACAACCCACACTATTGCGACCGTAATGTTTTGGGCGTGTGCGTTCGAGAAACCATGCATTGCTCCGCCGGTATCCCTTCAATAAATTCACGTTGCAGGCTTTTGTTGTCATTCTCAGCGTCATCTGAAGTGGGTTGAACGGAATCTTGTTGAGGCGGAAAAGTGAGATAGGCGTTCACCTGCATGGGGGAATGAAGAGGCCCAGCGAATTCTGGAAGAATTACATAAAAATAGAGGTGTCAGATAAAGCATGTTTTCTCTGTCCTATACGATCAAAGTAAGTTCGAGAGCAAAGAGCGCTCGCTTAAAGATGACGCCGCATGGCGGTCTGGTAGTT
>Ga0351894_1041_pt1 | contig 26506 bp, 4 predicted proteins | sample SorcelAu500001C3_FD_205829 | JGI IMG/M metagenome (GOLD analysis project Ga0351894, IMG submission 205829) | Enriched cells from Trout Bog Lake water, Wisconsin, United States - BchlTB.Aug20.5000.01 .C3 | ecosystem: Environmental > Aquatic > Freshwater > Lake > Hypolimnion/Profundal zone | place... | reverse complement strand
TTGAGCGGGTCTTAGAGGTCTTGAAAGATAAATATTACTCCAAAGACCTTAGAGAGCTTGACGCGAAAGTGAATGATTTTAGGGCAGGGAGGATTTCTTTAGAAGAATATATCTTTTACCTAAATATAGCCTCGCTCACAAACGACGTTGACTTATCGAAATTCCCCAATCTTTACGCGCTTATTAACTCGCAGGAGTTAGAGCGAAAGATTGATTTTCAAAAAGCGGAAACTGAGCGTCAAAGCCTGATCGACGCCCTTACCAAATCCCTGTCAAAGCAAGGCCTGGAAGACTTGGTGAAGAACAGCCTTGATTTCAAGGCAGGCAAGCTCACACCGGCCCAATATTACTCTTATCTAAACGAGCTTACAAAAAAATCAGGGATTTCACTTGATGAATACAATAACCTGTCTTCTTACATTAAATACATCACTTTATCCGAGGGCCTTGATAACTCAAAGGTCTTCGACGAAATCGATGAATGTGCCAAAGCCTTAAAAGAAAAGCTGGCCGTTACCAAGCCTCAAAAGGAGATTGACTCTCTTACCTATATAATAACTATCCTAAAAGGGTTATCCAATATCAATCTCGGCCCGAAGGAGTACGAGTATTTTAAGAAAAATATAGGCGAATTTAACAGGGAGGCATTGGCTAGGCTCTTAGGGCAATATACGGATTCAGGCGTTTTGGGATCGCTTCTTACGGATGAAGAGATCACTTCTTTAGAGAAGTTTTACGAAACTGCCTTTGAAAGAGACCGCGCCATCGTCTCTAATTCCTTAAACCGCCTTAAGCGCGAATACAGCACGAACTCTGTTATCCTTGTTGCCGGTGGATTCCATACCCAGGGCATCACCTCAATCTTAAGAGAAAAAGATATCTCCTATGTCGTCATCGCCCCCAGGATCACATCAACCCAGGACAAGGAAACAACTTATTTCGCTCTCCTAAAAGACAAACGCCTTCCTTTAGAAGACGTCTTACATGACTCCGATGCCTTGCAGATCATAAACAGTATCTCTGACCCGCAGGCACGCCATGTTTTAATGAATTACTGGGTGGCGCGGGCCTCAAGGTATTATTCTTTAAAGGAACTCCAAGGCGAGCTGGACAAGCTTAATTTATTCGATGCAGACCAAAAAGCCGTCAGTCTTGCCTTAGATGAAATTGCGCCAAAACAAACCCAGCTTGCTAAAGAGGAAACCATCTCACCCAGCCAAGGGGAAGCCCCGGCGCTCAAAGAGGATCTAGGCGTCAGCAGCGAGGCACAACCGCAGATTGCTCCTGCACCAGCTCCTCAAGCAAAGGCAGCTATTTTTAGAAAGTTCCTTAATGTCTTCGTGCTTAGTTTTGTCTTATTTATCTTTACCGGATGCGCCAGCACATTTTCCGCAAGGCTTGGGCCGCTAGGCATAAGAAGCCATACGGAGATCACTTTGACTCAGGCAAAACAGCATGAGCCAGCCATAAGCGTAGCCGGTAATGTTGAATTGGGCGAGACGGTTAATAAAAAAGAGGCTGCTAAACCATCAACACAGGAACAGTCCAGCCAAGGCATAGAATTATCTTCAGAAGGCAAGGTCCGTGTAGGCCCTTATACCGCTGAGGTTGGCCCGAAGATAGGTTTGACTGATGTGCCTCAAGGCGAAGCTCCTATAAGCGTCAAGGCCGGTGTTTCGTTAGGGGGGAAGATAAGCGAGGATAAAACTTCTGAAGGCCTCGAGCTTGCCACAGAAGCTAAGGCAAGGTTTGGACCTTTGAACGCAGGCCTTAATCCGAAAGTGGGCATTAGCGATGTGCCAAAAGGAGAAAAGCCTTTTAATGTTTCCGGCAAGGTATCTTTAGATGAAGTAAAGCCTGTGATTGGACAAGAGCAAAAAGTGGCTGCCCCCGAGCCAACGGCTGCTGCTGTACAGGAAAAAGCTCCTCAGCAAACTATAGTTATCAATATCAATCAGGTTCAAGCGCCGTCTTCAGAGCAAAAAGCCTTAGAAGCGCGTGTCAAAGCCTTGGAGGAAATATCCGCTCAGAAAGAGAAAGCTCTGCAAGAGGCTCAAGTAAAAATCTTACAGCTACAGCAGGAAGCCAAAGAGCGTTTAGAAAGAATTGAAGCGCAGAATAAACAGGCTCAGGAAAAGTTATCTCAAGTTGATTCGGAATTAGTCCAGGCGAATCAGCAGAATGCAAACGCGCAGGAGAAGATTCAGAAACTAAATCAAGAACAGAGTGCAGCCGGGACAAAGATAAAAGCGCTTGAAGATAATAGGCAGCAATTAGAAGGTCAAGCTTCCGGCTTAAAAGAGAGAGTCAAAGCCAGCGAAGACAGCTTAAATAAAGCTGAATCCAGGATTTCAAGCCTTGAGGAATACAATAACCACTGGTGGCACGGCCTAGGCGCAGGCTGGAAGATAGTCTTATCTATTCTAGGCGGCTTAGGCATTGGAACAGCGATATTACGCATCGGCTTATACAAGAGCTGGCAGAAGCTGGGGCAGCTTAGGGCTGAGGTTGCTCAAAAAGAAGGAGAAAGGCAAAGGCTGGATACTCAGATTGCAGCGCAAAAACAGACACTCAATGACATTAACCGCCAAGTCCAAGAGACAAAGTTTGCCTTCTCCCAGGCTGAGAAAAAACGTATTCAAGAAGAGGAAGATTTAAAGAAAGCAGCCGTTGAACTCAACCGCCTCAAGGAGGAATCAGAGAAGCTGCACGCTGAATTAGCCCGCGTTACCCAAGAAAAGAATAAGGCTATAGAAGATCTTGAGAGAAAGGCGGCAGAGCTTAAGGCAGCCATTGCCGAGAAACAAGCCGTGCTTAACTCTCCTCAACGCGGAGAGATAGTTAAGGAAGCGCCTAACGTTGAAGTTAAGAAAATAACCGCTCCTGAAATTGACAAGGCAGTTGAATTCCTGCGAAAATCCAATACTAAGTCGGCGCAAGCGCTGCTTGGTTCTCAGAAGATAGACCTTAAGGAAAGAATACGCTTTGTGCATGATGAGCTTGGGTTTGATATCGCCAATGGACAAGGCAGAAGCCTCTTATCAAGGAATCCTGCTACTTTAAGAGAACAAAAAGTGTTCTTACAAACGCTAGGTTTGCCTTTAACCGTAAGTAATTTATCCTCATCCAAACGCTCTTTTGCCAAAAAGGAATTAAAGCAGATTGTAAAGCATCCTGAGTGGCAGGGATTAACCAACGAGGAGAAGCTCTCGGTTGCAAGCCACCTTTACGATATTTACGGTTTAAGAATGTCCTGGCTTCTAAGGGATAATGATTGGTATCAACTGCTTCATTACTTTGATCTTCCGGGCGAGCCTATCAACTACACCCCTCGCTCTATAGATTTTATCCAGCGTTATGAATTGTCCCGCTTCCAGAAATTCGCCAATATTCCTCAAACCAAATACCGCCTCTCTAAAATAAAAGCAGTCATTGAATTATTGGACTTAAAGGTTGCAAAACTTCTTAATACCGTTACTACCAAGCAGGGTTTTGAGCTCTACTTCGTCAAGCCGGAGGTGCAAGAAGGAAAAGTCCCATACGATAAAGAGTATTATCCTTTACCCAAGACGCCTTTTGTTCTAGAGGATTTAAAGACAGCGGGCGAGGTTGAGGAGGGGGCACTTGAGTCGAATGAAGCGTTGGTTACTGCTGGTTTAGACGGCAGGGTTACAGCTCTAAAACAAGAAATTGCCCAGAAGCAGGAAGAGCTGGCCAGGATTGATGCGGAAAAGCAAAAGAAGATCTCTGAATTCGACGCACAGATACGCGCCCTTACCGAACAAAGGGACAAGCTGCTTAAAGAAATAGAGGAATTGCAGAGGACTATAGAGGCCAAACGCCGGGAATTGTCTTTAGTTGTTACGGAACAAGAGGGGAAGGTTTCTGCGTTAAAGACAAACATAAGCGGATTGGAGAAAGAGCAAACCAGCCTCGAACAATCAATCAAAGACCTGCAGAAGAAGATAGAGGAATCGCAGGCTTTAATTAAATCCCTTGAAGAACAGAAGAATAAGGCTGCTCAGGAGTTATCCGCCTTAGGTGATGTAGCCGGAGCACGCACTCAGGTTGAAGAGCTAAATAAAAGATTACAGGAAACGCAGGATAACCAAAGGCAGATGCAGGAGACTATCAACGCACTTACGAACAAAAAACAGAACCTTGAAGCCGAGCTGCTGACTCAAGAGACGCAGAAGAAAAAACTCGAATCCGATATTCTTGGCCTATCCGGGCAGGCCCAGGGCTTAGAGCAGAGAATCTCCGAGCTTCAGGCGCAAAAAGGCGTCCTCGCTCAAAAGGAAAGAACCCTCTTGGATCAAATCGACGCCAAGGCAGGGCAGCTTAAGGAAATAGAAGAACAGATCGCAGAGTTAGGCAAGAAGAATGCCGCCTCAGACACGCAGTTAGCTAGTCTTAAGGAACAGAAAAAGGCCCTTGAAACGGAGATAGCCAAGCTTTCCCAGCTTATTTCGGAATTATCAACTGATGCGAGAAAAGCCAAGGCCCAGATCGATGCCTTGAAGGAATCTTTGGCTGGCCTTGAAGAGCAGAGAAAAAATACGACAGTAAATCTAGAAGCCCTAGGAAATAGCAGGGCCGCATTAAATACGGAAATAACAAATTTGGAAGTCCAGCGCGGCCAATTAACCGCTGAACTGGAAAGATTAAGGCAGGAATTTAGCGGCGTTAAAGAGGATGCGGCTATAAGAAGGGAATCTTTAGACAAAGATATTGTTCAAAGGCAGCAGGCGCTTGATCAGCTCAATGCGGAGCTGACAAGCCTTAATGCCCAGAAGACAAGGATGGATCAAGAGGTGGCTGAGGCAAAGAGACAAAGACAACAGGAAGCTCAAGGAATAGAAAGGCTCAACCGCGAAAGAGAAGAGATCAGCCAAAAGATTGCCCAGGCTAAACAGCAATTAGAAGATGTTAATGCCCAGATACAGGGTTATACCGGCACCTTGGATGAATTAAAACAAAGAGGGGTTAATCTAAATCAGGAAATTCCGGCATTAACCCGGAGAAGAGACGCCCTGCAGGAAGAGTTATCTAAGCTTAAGAAGACGGAAGAAGAATTAAAAGAGAGCATTCGTCATATAGAGAAAGAAACAACGTTAGCAACACAGTTAGAGAAACCCTATGATCTAATGATTTTTGATATTGATAATACTCTATCTGGGACAAAGGCTTTATTCAGTGAAAAAGCCGTTAATTTGCTTCTTTTCTTTTTGCAGCAAAATATTGGGATACAAATAGCCATTATCACTGCGCAGAGCAAGGATGAGGTTGAAAAATATTTTCTTACTCTGGCAAGAAAACAATCGAATCAAGGAATTATCCCAAACTTCAGGCAATTGATTATTTACACAGCCACTGGTGCTCAAGCATGGTCAATAGATGCACAAGGGAACTTTCCTCAAAACAACGTATATGATAGATGGCCAGTCCAAATAGATATTAAGAAATTGTCAGAAAGAATTAAAGAGATATTCAAAAGCGAAGGCGTAGCTTCTTATATTACCAATGGCGATGAACCCAGCCAGGGAGGAGGCGCTGTTGAGATTCACAACCGATATTCGGGGATCACCATAGGGCATATAGGGATAAAGGATGAAAGAGTGCGCTCAAGAATAGTCCAGGCTTTGGAATTATTGCTTAAGGGAGAGGGGAAGGATAAATTGCTTCTTTATCAATACCGGAGCCGTACTTGGCATATTTTAGTTAAAGATGAGGATAAGGAAGCTCCTATGGTTGATAAGGGAACGGCCGTCAAACACCTGATAGAAAATTATCTTAAGAGCCAAATTCCTAATGAGCCGAAGGTTCTAATTATGGGGGACTCTTTTTGTAAAAAGGGCATGGATCGAAAAATGAAAGAGGCTGTTGAAGAACTTAACGCAAAAAGAGCGTTAGATGCACAGATATGGCTTCGGGTAATTTCTGCTGGGGGAGTTGAGACTGTGCCGGAGCTTGCAGAAGGAATTTTATTTACTGAAACTGCGCAGGGCATACGAAGAAATGGTCCTGAGGCAACGGAAACTTATCTGTCCCTCTTAAAGAATAGGATTGAAAGCAGCCGCCAAAAATCTTCTGCAATCAGGCGTAAATTGCCCTTGACTAAAGCTCCAGTTGAGATGATGGAGGGCACTGTTAAAAAAGAAGATGGGCGTTATAAATTCGTTGTCTCGAGAATATTGAATCGGGGTTCGTCCATAGATAAATTCGATGAGGAAGTTTTTGAAAAGGTTCTAAATATTCTTGCAAAATACGGTTATGAAGAGGCTATTGATAAAGTAGGGCTGATCAGGATCGTAGAAGGAAATGACAGGCTCGCTTCTTCCAATGCCCCGTTAAATCAGATAATAATAGATATCGATGCCTTTGAATCAGAGAGCCTGCTCCTTATGGAACTGGAACATGAATTAAGCCATATTTCCCTCAGCGGAAGGGCAATCCCGCCGATAATCGAAGAATTGACAGTAATTATCAACGAAATTCAGCGCTTTCTTTCTTTCGGCCCCGAAGAACAAATGGAAGTTCTTTCTGTTTTAAGGGCAGATAAGGATATCGACGACCAGGAGTTTTATAAGATTCTTGAAAAAGCCCAATCTGGGCAGCCCCTTGAAGAATATTTTGCCGATATATTAGCCTACATTAAAGAGGCATACCCTAAAGATATTAGTTCTTTCTCAAAAGACAAGTTGAAGGAGGAGACATTAGATAAAGTCAGAAAGCAAATCGCTCTTCTTAATACCGAGGAAACTGCTTTGCGTATAGAGGCCATACGCCATTTAGGTGAAATTCGCGATATTTCAGCAGTGCCGCGCTTATTAGGAATTTTTATGTCTGACAAAATCACATTCGATGAAAGAGAAGCTGCAAAAAACGCTTTAGTTAAATATGGAAGAACGCTGACGCCATACCTGCTGCCTTTGCTCGATGACGCTAGCCCTCATAAACGCGCAGAGGCAGTCTGGTTTTTGGGCAGGATTAGAGAAAAGACTGTTGTGAATATATTGATCGACAAATTGAATGATCCAGATGGAGCCGTTCGTGCTGAAGCCGCTGCCAGCTTAGGTTTAATAGGAGACAGGATAGCAACTACTCACATTATTAACGCATTAAATGATCGGCATGAAGAGGCGTTTAGGCGAGATGCAATATTCGGTTTAGGCGAGTTGCAAGATCCTGTTTCTATACCGGTTCTTATGGATATGTTAAAAGAATCACCGGATAAAGATATTAATATCTTGGTTCTCGCAGCTTTAAAGAAGATTGCCCAGAATGATCCTTTTAAAATAACCTCTTATCTACAAAACGATGAACCAGCTATCAGGGCGGGAGCGGTTTCAATCTTAGGGGATATGAAACATCCTATCCTCGCCAAGTGGTTTTTGAAATTGTTAAACGATCAAGATGAAGAAGTAAAAGTCGAAGCAATCAAAGCATTGATTAAAATAGATGATAAAACAACATATCTAGAGGTTCTTTCTGCAATTAAGAGTCTCGAAAGCAGCGAATCAAGGCTGGAAGCAATAGAGGCATTGGCATCTTTAGGCAATCCTGCCTTTATACCGACAATAATTACTGTTCTGCGCAATGACGATGAAAATCTCGAAACGAGTCATATCATCGGCGTCTATTATATTCCCAAGATGGGAAAAGCTGTTGTTCCCTATCTTACGCCATATTTAGTACAAGATGATCCTTTAGTCAAAAGAATAGCGATATTTTTCCTAGGGTTTACTTCTGAAAATAGCATTGCTCCTATCCTTCAGAATATTGTTAGAAATAATAAAGATTCGGATGTCCGAAAGCAGGCTATCTTAGCATTGGGTGATCTAAAAGACACCTCTAGCATATCGTTTCTCGAAAAGATTTTAGAGAGCGGACCGGAAGAATTGCGAAGCGCAGTTTTGTCAGCGCTGGCAAATATAAGAAAGCAGGATGGGCCGAAACAGAACAATCACAATTTATTCAACGGATTATCCGGCTTTCTCTTAGCTTTAACCGCAGGATTTCTCTCTGTATTTCCTTCCACAACAACTAATGCCCAAATGTCCTTACCTCAAGGACAGCCTCCGGCGCAGGTAGACAGCCGCACCGAAATCGGAGAAGATGGCATTAAATCTTTAGCGGCCGTATTTACGCCGGAGAATTACAAGGACAATATAGGAAAGATTGACAGCGCGATCAAAGTTATCGCTAACGCAGGAGTCAAAGATCCCAGGATATTGGAAGCCCTGAGATGGACAATCGTTGATGCCAATGTGCCGGATAAAGGATACTATCTTTCTACCGCGATGGATGCAGCGCGAGCCTTGCTTGGTTCTTACGAAGGCACTGTGGTTCTTGCAAAAGCCATCAAAGACCCGGCTTTACTCCAAAATAAGGTCCGTTTTGAAGGAGTCCTGGAAACAATCGAAGAAAAGCAGACATACTCGCCTGCGCTTCTTGAGGCTTTGGCGTGGCTTTCAACAGATGCAAGCGTAGACGGGAAAAGTTACTATCCCCATGCTGTCAAGCTTGCCACAAAAACTCTGATTCAGTTAGGAAAAGACGGTTCAACGGCATTGATAAATTCTTTCAGTCTGGAGAATTATCGTAAGGTAGCCGTGAAATCAGAAGCCATAGAAACCATCGCAGAGCTTAAAGTCAAGGATCCGGAGTTAATCCAAAAACTGTATTGGCTGGCTCTGGAAGCGGCCAGAGACGGAGGCTATTATTACACCACTATAAGCAGAACAGCGGGCAGCGCTTTATATCAGCTCGAAGGAGAGAAAGCATTGAATAGGTTTGTCGAGGCATTAAAAGACTCTAATTGGCGGACGAATGACGGTGCTAGCGAGGCTATCCTCGGCATAGCCAAGGCGCAAGGCGCAAAATTAGACGCTAAAGTCGTAGCCGCCGTTCAAGAAGTCAAGAACTTAGGAGTTTCCCATGATTACCGCCAGGAAGCTGTCAAGGAAGCAGAAGACATTTTAAAACATCTCAGCCCTGATAAAGTTGAGTTTTTTACTCTTGAGCGTTACTTCGGCGATCCGCAGAAAATGATTCATGATGCCAATATATTTACGGCCAATCAGAATACGAATTTTACGGCTGAGATGGCAAGAGCCATTGTCTATGTTGGAGTCGACGGTTCTTTTAACAAAGATATTGTTAAAGCCTGCGTTGAATCTTTGCTTAAATTAGGCGATAAGGGAAAGGACGCTCTTGTAGGAATATTTAGCTCAAGCAATTACCAACAAGCGCCCAATAACCTTAAGGCTGTCATTGAGATAATCGTTACACAAGGTTCAAAAGACCAAAAATTACTTGATGCGATAGCTTCGTTGGCAGGTGAGCCAAACACAGCCGCCAGCTATAATCCTGATTTAAACAAGGCAGCAGTTGAAGGTTTAATTAAATTAGGCCAGCCTGGTATTGATGCCCTAAGTAATTTATTCACTCCCTCAAACTACAAAGCAAAACCAGCGCAGTTGCAGCTTGTCATTGACAGTCTGGCAGGAGCTAAGGCTCAGACCCCTCATTTAATAGAAAAATTTTTGTGGGCCTTTGATTACAGGAATCCTGATAACTCATGGAATAACGGCCTAAGGATTTCACTCATTAACGCTTTTGTAAAACTGGATATGCGTTCTATGATCGATTCCCTTGTGGCAACCTTATCCGATACGGACGAGTCAACACGTAAGGCTGCTATGCAGGCTTTGATAGCTCTTAAAGTTCCTCAAGCCCAAATTGAAAGCATGATTAATACGGATAACCTTCTATCAAGAGAAGCTGCCAGGGATATCCTTAAAACAATCGCACCAGGACGCCTGGAAGAACTCACTCAGCCAAAGGTAATTGCACCAGCGCCGGTTGTTACGCAAGTGCCTGCCCAAATACCTGCTCAAGCCCCTGTCCAAGCGCCTGCCAGCGTATCCGATAAATTAACGCAGGCAGGCCAGACACTTGCTATGGCAGTAAGCGTTGCTGATCTAAGGGGAAAACTCTTCTTTCAAGAGAATTACCATCAGGCAGCTCAAGCCCTGCGCGATTATTATCAGGATAAGCCTTGGTTAGAAAAGGTCCCTAACTATCTTTTAAGCTATCTTGCCGATGGGCAGATATGGACATTGATAGGTTTAGGCGTAGCCGGTCTGATCACAGGCATAGTCTTTTATGTCCGCGGTCAAAAGGTGAGGGCCGTATATAACCAGCTTTTAAATTATGTAGGCGATACTACTTTCAAAGAACGCCGGAGGCTGAAAAAAGCAGCGGTTCAGCTCGCCCAAAAGACCCATTATGACGTTGACGATGTTTATAAGGCGATAGCGGAAAAGCTTCCCGAGGTCTATGAGGTTACCCAAAACAAGCGCATTGAGAAAATTGCCAAGTTCTTAGATAAGTTAAATCAGGCAAAAGTTAACTCCGGAGAAGTATTGCGTTACGGAGTTCCTTTTATGTCTCAGGCAGCCAAAGATGAGAAGGAGTTTGAGAGAGGCCTTGATATCCTGGCTGATACGGCAAAGGAGATGCAGAAAAATAATATCAGCGTGGACTCAATCTTCAGCTACAGCTTAAATTCAATCAAAGATTATGTTACTGAGTTTAAGGTTTTTGAGGCAGCAGCTAAATTAATTAAGGAGCTTTCAAGCCGCAAACAGAATCCCCAGGAGATACTCACTTCGGTTGCGCCGCAGGCCTTAAAGACCGCAAGAGACGCAGACAGTAAAGCTGCGCGGCTTAATATTATCTTGCATTTAGTCTTGGAAGGGATTCATCCGACTCAGCTCTTAATTGAGACTTTGGAGAAGACCACTTCCCAGAGTAGCCTGATAGCTCAGCTTACGCAGTGGTCGCGCCTGATGAATGATTTTAAGACAGGCGCGGTGCAGTTTGATATTAATAATCCCGTCCATGTTGATCTTGAATACACGACCTACCGCCAGCTCGCCTCGCAATTATCCCAGAGCAATGATTACGAAAACTACAAAAGCATAATTCAACAATTCAGATCTCAGAGTGGTTCTCCTTCGGGCTTGGCAGCCCAGGAGCAGGCTGAAGTGAAATTAGCGGTCTATGAAGCCTACCGCCTGCTTGAATTTATCGTGGCTGTTAAGAACAAGGCTGATAAATTGGCGCGTCCGGTCTGGGTTGTGCCGAACTTAAGCTACGGCAAGTTCGCCGTCAGCCCTATTTTAGATGAATTAGCCAAGCTTAATATTGAAGTGCATTACGCGAAAGTAGGTTCAACCGGCGCGCATGAGCATCCTGAATATGTTGTTAAGGAGCTCTTTACGGATGATGTTTATTTAAGGATTCTAAAGGAACGGCCAATTCTTATTGTGGTTGACGGCACGCAGCATTTAATGCCTCGGCCTGAAGAAGGAAAATCCTCGCGTTATCCTGACGCCTATGTCGGTTATCGTAACCTCGCTGTTGCCTTAAATGAAGTCATCTCTGAAAAGAAAGAAGATCGATTTCTGGATAAGGTGCATATCACCAAAGACTTTTTCTCGACCCTGCATGAGAATTCCGAATACACGGGCTTGGTTAGCGATCTTGACAGGCTGAATGCAGGATTAGACCAGCCCATGCTTTTCTATAAGTTAGGATTCTGGAATCCGGCAGGGATGCCTTTAGTGGTAAGAGAGGCAAGAAAAGAAGTGCAAAAGGTTACGCCCTTTAACCCCGAAGACCTTGATTCACCAACCCTCCTCTTTATTAATTCACCCCTTTTAGATGAGGATGTGCCAGCCGACATAAAACAATGGGCAGGCCTAGAGCAGCCTCATGTGCCTGCGTATTTTGATGACAAGAGCCAAATACAGCAGACCATGTTTGCGGTTAACGGCAGAGGCGTTTACTTGTCGCATTCTATGGAGTTTGAGACTAACAGGGCGTGCCAGGAGATAAAAGGCAGCTATAAAGGAAGGCTGCCTCAGGTAGTCTACCAGCAGCCGACGCCTGAATCAGTGCGTTCAAGTTACGAAGCCATGCTCTTTGACTTAGACGGCACGCTTACGGATACGTTAAGTGAGATAGATAAGTCTCTGCTTAATAAGTTGATTTATTTCCTAAGTTCCGGCGTAGTCATCGGCATAGTCACTTCGCAGAGCTTAGATGAGGTAAAGAAATATATCTTGAATAAAGTAGATAGCAATAATTCCGCTGCTTTAAAGTCCTTGGTGATCTTTACCGCCAGAGGCTCGCAAGCCTGGGGATTTGACCAGAGCAAGAATCCTTACTCTATCTATGACCGCTCGCAGACAGACCTTAATGACCAGCAAAGGCAGTTGATCCGGCAGTTGGTAAGTCAGGCTTTAGGGTCTTTGGCAGGGGATAGCGATGTGGCTGACCGCCAGGGGCAGATCACCATCCGCCTAAAGAAAAACAAAGATAAGCGTGACTTGGTAAATACCACACTAAACCAGCTGATAGCAAATAACAATCTGCCGTTTCAGACTGAATACTCAGGCAATTCTACAATTCACGTGGTCATGCGCGGGATAGATAAAGGCACGGCCAAAGATTATTTTGTCTCGCAGCTGCTTCCCCAGCGGCTTAACCATCCGGCTGATGTTTCAAAGCTTCTTATTGCAGGCGATAGGTTCCAGGACGGCGGAAGCGACAGGCCTATGATGGTGTCAGGGGCAAGAGTTGTTTCAGTAGGTGGGAAAGACAAAAGCGTCCCTGCTGGTGTCGAGGTTTATCCGCACCACGGCTGGAAAGGAACAAACCAGCTTTTAGGAGATATTATCAACAGATCAGGAAGGACTACAGTAACCCTGCCAAGTGTAGTTATCGGCTTTTTAGGATTATCCAATTTTGGGTCCAGCTTAAACGACGCGGCCCAGGGGTTGTATGACGCATCCAGAAAACCGCTCCTATATTTCGGCATTGCCACATTAGGTTTAGGATTTTTATTCTTAAGCATTACCTTGGGCATTAAATACTATAAAACATACCGGCTTTATAAAGAGATAAAACAAGCGCTTAGTTTCCTTAACGGTAAAGACAGCCGGACGCTTTTTAAAGCGATATCCGTTTACACAACCTGGAAGAAAATTCAGCATATTGACCCGTATGACCTGCTTGTGGATATCCTGTCGGTTCTCTCTAGGCAAACCCAGGACAGGCGTCTTATGGAAGTCGCAAATACGGCAGCCCGGCTTGATAAATCAAAGATAAACCCGCGCCATGTCTTTAAATATGTGCTTGAGCCTATCTCGTCTAAGACTTCCAATGAGAAGCAATTTATCAAGAGTCTCGGTATCGCGGAAAGTTTCGCCTTATCCTTTAATGATAAACGCTTTGACTATCACGAGCTCTTAAGAGACATCATGCCGTCTTTAGCCAAAACCACGCGCAGTATCGATGAGCTTAACGAGGCGATGCTTTTAGGGATTGCCCTGGTAAATTCGGGTAGGAATCCCGCCTTTGCTTTAACAAGGATGCTTCCTGAGGTCGCGGCCTTAACCAAGAGCTTTTCAGACTATAGGCTTGGCGTCTATGCCTTGCAGCAGCTTTGCCTTGAGGGATTTGAGCCGACAAGATACTTAATCGCTGAGCTTATTAAGCTTGGCCAGCCGCAGAAAATCGACCAGGCATTAAGCGATTGGCAGGAAATAAGGCGTAAGTTTAAAACAGGCGAGACAGCGTTTAATCCCAAGAACCAATTGCATGTTAACCTGGAATATACAACTTTTAGGGAGCTGGTAGACAGGACGTTAAAGCAGACGCGTAAATACAGTTTTGCCGAGTATCAGGACATCTTAAGAAACTTTAACAATAATAATAACCACGCGCATTTAAGAAGGACTGAGAAAGCTGAAATCAAATTCGCTGCCTATGAAGCATTCAGGTTCAGGCAGTTTGTTTTAGATGTAAAGAAGCAGGCAGACAAAATGGGCAAAAAAGTCTGGGTCGTGCCTAACCTAAGTTACGGCCGTTTTGCCGTCAGCCCGATTATTAAAGACCTGGCAGCGGACGGCGTTGAGGTTCACTATGCCAGGATCGGCTCAACCGAGTCCCATGACAACGCTCTTTTAGTCAAAGCTGACCTCTTTAGCGCGGCTTTATATGATCGGATGATGAATGAGCAGCCGATCATCATTGTGGTCGACGGGACACAGCATCTCTTGGCCCGGCCCAAAGACAGGAAGTCCGGACGTTATCCCGATGCCTATGTGGGTTACCGTAATATGATCATCGCGCTTAACGATATCCTTACCCAAGGCCAAGAGCAGTTCTTCAAGCAGTTAGTAAAAACAGACGGAAGTTTAATCAGGCAGCTTCGCAAAAAGTCGGATTACAGGACTCTGCGCCGCAGGCTCATAAGGCTCTATAATCCCAACATCAAGACAAAGCGTTCTCTTTATGCCGTAGAGTTTTGGAATCCCGGAGGCCTGGAATTAGCGTTAAGGCGGGACCGCAAAGAAGTGACCAGAGTAAGAAACATATCCCCAAGCTCAATCAACCAGCCTACTTTGATCTTTGTTAACTCCGTTATGCTGGATGAAGACGTCCCGGTATTTATCCGCGATTGGATCAACCGCGATAAGAAAGTCCATCATAAGCCTGCGTATTTTGACGATACCTCGCATATCCAAAATCTTATCTTTAACGTAGATAATTCCGGTGTCAGTCTCTCAGATGAGATCTACGCAAACATAAGAAAAGAATACAAGCGGATAAAAGGCATTTACCGTCCGAGCTTTAATCTTCCAGCCAAACCTTTGAATCTGTCGAAGCTTCCTTACAAAGCGGTGATTTCAGATTTAGACGGCACATTGTCTATCACTTTGCAGGAAGTGCCTAAGCCTGTCATGGAAAAGCTGCTTTATCTTTTGAGCTTAGGTATCCAGGTAGCTATCGTTACCACGCAAAGCTATAAGGAAGTTGAGAAATATTTATTAAGCCAGGTTCCTGTAAAAAACAAGGCTTTGCTTTCAAACTTGACTATTTACGCAGCCACCGGCAGCCAGGGTTTTGGCTTTGACAAGAACGGAGATCCTCTGTCCGCGCCGCTTTACGATACCTCTGATGTCAAGTTAAGCGACCGGCAGATGGATGCCTGGCGCGGCATCATACAGTCGCTGCTTAACGAATACGCCCTTGATAAGGACGCCAAGGACAAAAAAGGAAACGTTGTTGCCGGGCCTGTCAAGATTATCGACGCCGGAAGCCAGATCATTATCCGTTTAAAAGAAAGAGGCTTCTTAAGGCGCGAAATAGTCAAGCGCCTGCAAACCGCCTTAAACAGGGAAGAACTTCCCATCACCTTAAAAGAAATAGGAGGCACCTCAATCCGCATGACCATAAGAGGCATAGATAAGTCTATTGCCGTTAACTATCACTTAACCCAGGTCTGCAAGTCCATGTTTGGCTTTGTGCCAAAGCCCCAGGAAGTGTTAATCTTAGGCAACAGCTTTGATGAAGACGGCGATGACCGGGATATGATGATTAGGGGCGCAAGGGTATTCTCCGTAGGCCATGAGCCTTTGATGCATCATCTAAAGGCAGGGATTAATTTTTATCCTGAGCACGGCTGGGATGGGAGCGATCAGCTATTGGCTGAATTTATTAATGCCATGTCAATCAAGGTAGAAGAGGCGAAGAAACCAGCTCCTCAAGCTGCGTCAGTAAAACTTAATTCTTTTGTCTTTTTGCCTTTCTTGGCAACAGGCGGCTTATTGGATAAGCTTGATCCCTTTACCAGCTTCGTGATCGGCTGCATCACCGGCATCGCAGCCACAGTTTTTATTTTTAAGGACAAAATCTTTGGGACTAAAGAAGAATCTGAGCCGCAGGATGACTACGACGAAGAGCTGACACAGTCAAATACTTCAAGTTTTGATGAGAGGTATCCAATAATTTATCAAGAAAGAACCCTGCCTCCTGTTGCGCTAACTTCACGGTCACCTTTATCCTTTAGAAAGCAGGCTAATCTTGATTTAATAGCCAAACAGATAAGAGACCAATATCCAGGCATCAAAGTTGGGATAATCGGCGCAACCGCGCCCACAAAAGGCTACTCGCCTAATCTAGGGGAAGAATTAGGCAGGAAATTAAGGACATATCTTGGAGATAAGGGTTTTGTCTTTACCGGCGGCGTATCAGGCGTAGGCGTGGATGTTTATAAAGGAGTGGTTGAGGCAAGCAACGGCCAAGAGGATAAATTCTTTGTATTGCTGCCGGAAGGGATGCTTGCGGGCAGGGAATACAGGGATGTCTCTCCCGCTAGAGAAGTAAGAACAGCCGGTTTTGGCGAGGATATGTTTGACCGCAGGATCGGCATGGGCAAGGTCGCTGATGTATTGATCGTTTTAAATGGAAGAGGCGGCACTATGCATGAGGCGCTGGCAGCTTTAGAAAACAACAGAAAAGTCATCGCATTAAATTACGGAGGGGCTGGTTCCTTATTATATCAGGCTAAGGTCAATGGAATTGTGCCGGTGCTGTTAACAAGAGAAGGGCTTAAACAGGAGCATCTTAAAAACATCATCGCTTGCGATATGGCTAATATTGAAGAAGCTTTAGCAGAAACGCAGGGTTTAAAGTCTCTTGAAGCGCAAGAAAAGCCTTTAACTTCTTTGGGATCGGTAAACCCTATAGTTCCACCAGGACAGAAAGGGTATGTTTTACCAGGATCTCTTACGGCTTTAACCGGGTTGTCTTTAATGGGTGCAAGCGTCCCTATGTTTGTTTCACGCAACGCCGTATTAGCTAGTTTAGCAGCGGCTTTAGGGATAGCGGTTTTCGCTATAGTTGTCTTAAAGCTGTATTTTCCGCAAATAAAGAATTTTATAAAACAGAAATTAATCTTCGGTATCTTTTCCCTAGGTATATTGTCCAGCCTTATATTCAGCCGTCCTGACTCCTTATCAAATTTCAACCCGGTGGTTATCCAGGCGAATACACAAATTCACCAGAGAGCCTCAGAAAAAGAAATAAAACCAAAAGCGCAAATCCTGCTGCCTTTTTATACCCAAACAAGCATTATTTCCAAAGGCGGCACTTATAGTCTATATATAAATAGGGAAAGCTATCCTGCCATATTCGGCATGGTTTATCAGCCGGTTCCTGAAGGAAAACATATTAACGAATATCGCGGCAACATGGCTCAGCTTTACAAATCGCTTCTGGATAAGTCCGATGGCGGCGAAGGACACGCAAGGGCCATGCATAGTCTGGGGATAAAAGCCATAAGGGTATACGACCTGTCCGTAAACGATGCCAATGAAATAAAGCAGATCTTCAGAAAGGTCTATCAGGATTACGGAATCCGCGTTTATGTAGGCAGCTTCGCCGGTCTTTATGAAAACAGGGATTATCAAGATCAAAGAGACAGACAAAGAATCATTAATGACATCTTAAGGGTTATTGACGCCTATCGTGATGAGCCTTGGATTTTAGGCTGGCAAATAGGCAACGAAGGCAATTATTATGTGAAGGACGGCAAGTTAGGGCAAAGGATAAACTTAACACTGCCTGAATATTACAGCTTTATGGATGAAGTAGCGGGCGCGGTTAAGCAAAGGTTAAATGACAATTTACGACAGCAAATCGTCGTTTTAGGCAATGGAAATTTGAGCAATGAAGAAGCAGGCTTAATTTCGCGGATGCAGAATATCGACGCGGTGGGGATAAACTGCTTTACGGATAAAACCGGTCTTGCGGCGCTGCTTGGGCTGGCAAAAGAAAGAATATCCAAACCGGTAATTATCTCTGAAATTGGCGTAGCCGCCAAAACCGCTGATGAACAACAGGCGCAATCGCAATATTTTAAAGAGGCGATTTCCGTTCTTGATGAAAACAGCATTACCAGGGGCGGCTTAGCCAATGTTGCGATGGCGTTTATTTGCGAAGCAACTGATGAACAATGGAAAGTAATGGACAGCACAGATCCGCAAGAGGCACACTTGGGTGTTTTAGGCAAGGTTTCTGAAATAGCGCTAAAAGACTTGTTGTCCGGGATAGATCAAAGAAATAAGTCTGTTATTCCTCCTATAGGTATTGAATCTGACGATTTAATAAGAGCTGCCTGGAATGCGTTAGAAATAAAGAATTATGACTTGGCCATACGGTATGCAACTGACTGCATAAAACTCTGGTCGCAAGAGGCCGAAAAGCAGCAGAAAAGATGCGTTCAGGCGGGAGAATTTCCCAGCACGGATATTGTTAGAACAGCAACTCAGGAGTTTTTGGGCAAGACTTACGATGTCTATACCAGGGATGTATACAATTCATGGGCCTTAAACGACGTAGGAGCAGCCTATCTTATTATAGGCAAGGCGAGCCTTGAGCAGGGCAAACAACAGGAAGCCAATGCCGCTTTTAATGAAATACTCAATAATTACTCTTACGCGCAAGTTCAGATGGAAGAAGGCAAGATACCCGCGGTAAGAATGATAATTACGGCCAGGGACGGAATTCCTTCCAAGGCGTTCGATTTGATAGAACAAGGAAACTCCCCTGAGCCAGCAGGTTATTTTAAGGTAAAAGACATGATTTTAGGTACGAAAAACAAGTCATCGCCGCGCTCTTTGTCATCGGAAGACTTGACTTACGCGGCCTGGCAGTTCTTGGTCAACCAGGATTATGATAACGCTAAGGCCTATGCAGATAAGTGTATTGAGCTTTATCAGCAGAAAGCGCAAGAACAAGAAGCCCAGCTGTTAAGTTTAAGCAAACCGCCCAAAACTGAAAGGGAGATTTGGCAGTACTGGGCCTTAAACGATGTGGGAACAAGTTACTTTATCAAAATAAGAACTGCTTATGAACAAGGCAATAAAGACCTAGCGCGTCAGATTTACGATGAGCTGGTAAAGAATTATAAGGGAGCACAAATAAAAGATTTAAAGGGTAATTATTGGACATTAAAGGATGCGGTCAGGAGGCTATATCCGGATCTTTTGCCGGGATGGATTTCAATAGACAAAGGCAAGGCTGTGTTATACGCGTTAGGCGTTTTATCTCTTATCACCATACGCAGCATTATTGCGGGTCTAAGGTCTTTTAGCGCGTCCGTATTAGGCATAAAGCAAAAAGCCGGAATCTCTAAGACGCCTAAGGTTGAAAATATACCTGTGATGTCGAAGAAAGACAGGATAACTTTCCTGGCTCTGGTTTTTGGAGAGCTGTATCTTTTGTCTAATTTTGCGGCTTGGTGGTTTCATCCCATAAGGATGGAGTATTATATTGTGAGTTTCCCGCTGTTTACATTTTTAAGTTATCTTGGCGGTTGCGGCATAGCCTTTTATTTGTATGTCTGGCACGCCCTGTGGTCTATGCAGAAGCCCAAATACATGGCGCCCCAGGCGGGTCTCCGGGTAGCTATGGCCACGACCTTTATTGAGTCAGAGCCGATTAGATTGGTTGAACAGACGCTCCTTAAGATGAAGCAGGTAAGGTATGCCCACGATACCTTTGTCCTGGATGAATCCAATAATCCTCAGTTGCTGGCTTTCTGTCGACAAAACGGCATTATGCATTTCACCAGGAAAGGAATTAGCAAATACCATCAGCCGCAGCCGCCATTCCAGGATAGAACTAAGGGAGGCAATCTTAACGCCTGGCTTGATACATATGGCAATAACTATCAATTTGTGACATTCCTAGACCCCGACCACGAGCCGGAACCGATATTCTTGGATAGGGTATTGGGATATTTTAACGATTCCAAGGTAGGCTTTGTGCAGGCGCCGCACGTTTACAAAAATGCCAAAGAAAGCTGGATTGCACGGGGCGGCGCTGAACAGAATTATTATTTTGTCGGACCCATTCAAATGGGTTTATACGGTGATAACGCCGCCATTGTTAACGGAAGTCATTCCACCTTTCGGATAAAAGCCCTGCAGAGTATCGGCGGTTATGGTGTGCACAATGCCGATGATATGCTGACGTCGCTTAGACTTCATGCCAAAGGATGGGAGGGGGTATTTGTGCCGGAAGTACTGGCTCAAGGCCTAACTCCCGCCACCTGGGGCCCGTACCTGCAGCAACAGTATCGCTGGTCGAATTCGATGTTCGATATGTTTTTCTTTAAATATCCCGCTCACTTCTGGCACCTGAAAATTCGCCAGGCATTAGGATATGTCATGATGGGTTCATGGTATTTCCTGCAAGCAAATTTATTTTTGTTGATGATGCTTCCTATCATATCTGTGGCGATGAATAAACCCCCCATAAATACGGAATTATCCAATTTCCTAAAATACTTTACGCCATTTTATCTGTCGCAGATGCTTATCCTTATTGGCTGGAGTCAGAAATTTCTTCTCAAACCCCAAATAGAAAAAGGCGTATGGTGGAGAGGCGGAATGCTTTGGTTGGCAAGTTCCGTATACATCAGCTATTCTTTTGTCCGGGCTATCTTCAGGCAGGGATTACTGCGCACTAAATTCGTGACTCCAAAGTCAACCGAAACAGGCGTTTCCTATTTAAGGTTGTTTGTTCCTCATTTGATACTTGTGGGCGCATCACTCTTAACTTTGGGGTATAGCTATTCCTTGGATAGGGATCTCTGGCCAAGCAGAGGCATGAAGCTATTCCTATTGATGAGTATAACCTCGCTTAGCGGCTTAATCCTTACTTCCACAAAATGGTTTAATAATTGGTATTTTAATCATCTGGCCAATAAAAAGATAAATAATGTCTCACCCAAGGTACAATCTCAGTCCAATCCGAAGGCAAAGAAAGTCAATCCTGAAACAGCTATTGATAGGGCCTCTCCTAAGAGAGATAATAGAGGCGGATCATCTTCGCCGATAAATATACAGTCTGAATCCAGCGAGGCAGCGATAGATGCCCTTAAGAGTAGATTGCCAGATCCTTTGGTCGGCAACTTATTCATCATTGATAGCACAGGAAATATTAACCTTACGCCTCAGGCGACAGATGCCCTAAATGCCTTAAGCGTTAACAAAAGAAGGTTTCTATTAGAGATAGATGTGGAGGCATTAATAGATACGAGTGGCTTCAGGCCAAAGCTTAGGGGATACGGTTTTAGGGATGCGTTGGCCGTCTTGATAAAAGGAGTTCAAGAAAAAAAGATAGCAAAGCCCGTACATGTGGTTTTAGTCAATTTAAGCGACAAGTTAAGCAAAGATAGAATAGCCGGGATGTTAGGGTTATCAGAAGAGGTCGCCAATGGCACGGTAAGCGTATTGGATATTTCCGTAAAGGCGGGAACAATATCAGCCATAGCGCCTTATTTGGATGGGGATTCTATAAAGATAGCCTACGAGCCTAATTTGAGATACTGGGGAGGAAATATCGATGTCTTGGTTAAGCAAGGCAGGGAGTCAGAAATTATTTCTCAGCTTGGCATAATAGTGGCGGCATTGGCTAAAGATCAAAAGTTCTACCAGCAGCTTCCCTCTGAGGCAAAAGAATACATTATGGCCATAAAAGACAAGCAGGGGAATATTTCTTTGGATGACGAGTCAAAGATAAAACAAATTATCTTTAAACCAATTGAAAAAAGCAAGGTGGACATCAAGTATTTAGACAATTTAGAAAAATCCAATCGGGTGTTGGATTCTATGGCCAGAATAAGGTCCGTTGAGGAGGTCGTATATGCGTAATCCAATCGTTAGCCTATTGTTTATTAGTTTCATTTCAATATCAATTCTGCTTACGGTTAATAAATCCGCTTTCCCTCAGGATGACGGCAAAACAAAGATAGAGATAAAAGGAGAATGGCTATATTTAAACGGAGAAAAATTCTTTATAAATGCAGTAGGTTATGCGGGATGGCGTCCGCATCAATGGCCAGGCACCGACAAAGTGGATTTAAAATTAGTGGATTTAGATTTTAGACGCATAAAAGAAGCGGGCTTTAATACCATACGCACGTGGGCGGCACTTTCCCCTGAAGAGTTATCTTTGGCAAAGAAATATAATCTTTATGTTATCCAAGGAATATGGATAGACCCCACGCATGACTATTCAGATGGCGTCTTTGTAGGACAGGCGCTTGAGCAGATTAAACAAGAGGTTGGCTGGTCTAAAGATTTTGATAATGTAATTATGTATCTAGTAATTACCGAACCAACCCAAAAGGCGGTCTTGTTCGCGGGAGAAGAAAAAACAAAGGAGTTTTTTAAGAAAATCAAAGAGACGGTAAAGCAAATAGATGACAAGCCCGTCTCAATGGATAGCTGGATATCTCTGGGTTTTCTGGATCATTCAATTTGGGACGTGGCGACTTTTAACGTCTTTATGTTTAACCCGGAGTCTATAAACAGGTCAATCGGATTTAAAGAATACGTAAAATGGATCAAAGAAAATCATGCAAAGAATAAGCCGCTATTCATCGGCGAGACAGGCGGTTTTTCCGTATCAAGAGAGAAATTAAATGATATTGGTTTTGGAGGGAATAGCCAATCAGAACAATCCGAAGGCGACATCGACAGCATTAATAAATGTATCGCCGCAGGCGCAAGCGGAGTCTGCACCGTTTCTTGGATAGATACATGGCATTATCCTAGCGACCCCAATACACACGATGAGTATCCGTGGAAATGGGATGGGATATTGGGAATACCCGGCGATAACGATTTAGAAGGGATTCCCAGACAGGTATATTATGATTTAAAAGCATATAATCAGGCGGTTATTATTGAACCAAAAGAAGATGAAATTTACTATTCAAGCGTACCAATTTCCATATATACGCCTGATTCAACATGCGAGGTGAAATACCGAATAGATCATGCAGGATGGTTAACATTGAATAAACAAGATAATCATTGGCGGGTGGGGAACCAGAAGCTAGAGGATAAGAAAGGAAAGCATACACTAGACATCATCTGCCGGAATAATAAAGGCGGTATATTAACCAGAAAATCAACAGAGTTTTTTATCGCGGATACAATGGGAGCGTTAAAGCCTAAAGTAAAACTCTTTATTATTCCTGATAAACAGGCATTCAATACAGATGATACGGTAAGTCTAAGGATAAAATTGACTGATTCCAATAACAAGCCAATGGCAAAAGAGAAAATTACTTATGGTTTGTTTTCGCCCCTGCATTGGGATCGCAAGGAAGAATTTGCTTCAGATTTTACAGATAAAGAAGGAGAAGTCCATATAAAATCAACGTTAGGATTGGATAAAGAAGCACAGTATCTTTTGGCGAGCGCAGGATATATAGATGCTGATAGTCTTTATCAGAGGCGATATAGCGCGACGGAGTTCTTAAAAATAGAAAGACCTCAGGAAAGAATAAGGGGTAACAAGAACAAGGCATTTTTTGTAGTCTATTTGGATAAAAATTATCCTTGCAATCATTTTATTCCATCCGGATGGACAGGTGATTACGAAGATTTAAGGTTTGACGATAATTTTACGGCAAATCCCCACTCCGGCAGTACTTGTATTCAGATTACCTATTCTGCGAAAGGTTCCCTTGGGGGAGGCTGGGCAGGCATATTTTGGCAAAATCCTTTGAATAACTGGGGTCAAGTCAAAGGTGGTTTTAACCTCAAAGGTGCGACCAAGCTTACTTTTTGGGCACGCGGTGATAAGGGCGGAGAAAGGATAGAAGAATTTGGCATGGGGGGAACAATGGGAGATTACCCTGACTCCGATTCTGCAAAAACTGAACCCATCATTTTAAGCAAAGAGTGGAAACAATACGCAATAGATTTAGCCGGTAAAAACTTAAGCTATATTAGTGGCGGTTTCCACTTTTTTGTGAGGAAGGATTTTAATTTCCAAGGTTGCACTTTTTATTTAGATGATATTGCTTATGAATAGGGTGTCTACTATGAGACAAATTGAAAGGCATGGTGCAAGGTGAGGCGTTTGGCTATTCTCTTAGTTCTAAGCTTCTTTACGGCATTGCCCATAGCTTTTGCCCAAGGTATTGCCAAGGAAGAGATAAGCTCGGTGATGCTTGATTCTATTTCCGTTGATAAGAGCTTAGGCGCTGATTACCTGAGGCTTACTTTTAGGGCAAAAAGAGCGGGTAACATGGAAGCAATATTAAATACAAGGGAGGCTGTGCAGAAATCCCTTGAGTATTTCTTTATGGGTTTGAGTATGAACGATGAGGCTTTTTGGGTCAACCTGAATCCTGATGAGCCGGAGAGAGTCATAGATCCAAGTTTAAGGGATACGGATCTCGGCAGGATTATGCTTCTGGCTGACTTTAGGCTTAAGTCAGATGTCAGCAGGTTTATCAATCCTCAAAACTCTAAAGAAGGAAAAGAATTCTGGCAGAGATTATACGCAAAGGCGCAAAGCTTAGGCGTGGCGGATAAAATCCCTGTTGTAACCCGCCTTTGGATTGTGCCGGGGGATATCGAGGTTAGCGAAGGGGCAAACCAAGTTACCGTTGTAAGGAGCAGATTAAGGGTTAACTTGGAACCGGCTTATCGTAGCCAGCCCGACAGAACAGAAGATAAAAAAGAAAGAGAGCTTGATGATTTTGCCTCTGGGCTTATGGAGGAACTGGTGCTGCCGTATCTTAATAAAGAGGTAAATGAATCCTATGCGTATTCAGACTTAAGGGAAGTGTACCAGGCTCTAGCCTTGGCCGATTGGTATAAGCAGAAATTCGGCTCTTCCCGCGATTCATTGCTGCGTACAGTAAACCTAGAGGTTTTAGATGACCTTGAGTTGAACTGTTCTTATAGCCCGGACGAGGTCTATGGTGATTATCTCAAGTCTTTAAAACAGGGCGAGTATTCTTTTGAGGAAACCGATTCTCAAGGCAGCTCTTTCGGATCTATCATTACCACCAGGCATTATTTCAGCGGCGGGGTCGATTTTAGGGATATCAGGTTCAGACAAGTCAATAGTCAGCCAAAGGCTGTTGGAGACGATATCTACTATAGCTGTGACCTATTTATACCCCAGGGCACAAGAAGGCCGCTTCAATACGCAAAAAATCAGGTAGAACTTATTGTCGGAGGGATATCTGATTTGACAACTACTTTTGCCATGCTCTCGAGGAACCTACCGGCGATTATACCGTTAAGATCCGATGAGCAGATAGTGCAGTCTGTGGATTATATAGGCAGAACAGATAGAATAATATTGAGTGAACTATAAATAAAAAGAAGGGGGGTTTCTATGTATCCGAAACACATATTGGCTGTTGCACCAAAAGTATTTAAGGCCTTGGCAGGGATAGCTGTTTTCTTAGGCGTTGTCAGCGCCTTGGTTATCTTTGTTGGGATAGGCATGCCTGAAACGCCAAGATGGATGGGGTTAATCACCTTGGTCGTAGGAGGGCTGTATTGTTTTTTCTTTACGGTTGCCGCGGAGACAATTGAGCTGCTTATAGAGATAAAAGCAAAGATAAAATAAGACGGCAAAAGTTATTTAAACTCCTCCACTGCCACGGGGGAACCGGCCAACATCCGGTAAAAGTCCTGAAAGATGAGGTCTGTCTTTTGGGACTTTTTTTAATTCTTTAGAAGACGGCAAAGGAAACGTTTGACCTTGGAACGCAGGAAGAAGTATAATCTGGAAAGTAGAAACATTGACCAAGACAATGACCCAGATCAGTGTCAAAGTGCAAATCTAAATAACGCCGAGAATCATTATCCAGATAAATAATTTATCAAAAAACAGGTATTTATGTTAGGTATCTTAAGATTATTCATCATATGTTTATTTTCTTTAATAGTTGGATGTAATACATTAAATGCATCAGCTTATAAAGGCTCGCATCAGGCTGACTGCGATGCTACTTTTAATGCGGCAGTTAAACAGGAAAAATCATCATTGCAAAAACAGCTTGTCGGATCGAGCAAGGAAGAGGTGATTGCAAAGCTGGGGAAACCAAATCCAAAACTCATTATTCATGGTGCTGAATTTCCAGTTGATAATAACTGCATTGGTATAAATTGTGAGAAGAGAATAAGTACTGAAATGTGGAGATATCTTTATTCTGGGAAAAAGATATCTTCTTGTGATGGAGTTTATGCATATTTCATAAGAATATATTTCCAAGATAATAAAGCGATAGCAGTACGTTAACATCCAATGAACAATATGCGAAAAGTTTTTTCAAAATGAACGAGCCAACATACCAAAATCTCCTAAAACTAATCCAACAGGGAAAAGTTTGCATCGAGACCCACCGGTTCGATTCCAGGTCTTTTCTTAAATCTCTATGGCTCAAATTCGCCTGTGCCTATGTCAGGTTTCGTGCTGTTCGTGACTATGAGTTCTTTCAAGAAGTCTATCGTTCCAAGCTAATCAGCTTGCGCTTGGGGGATGGTAAAATCGTTTCATATCCGATGCCATTGGAAGACGTACTACGGAATTTCTCGGAAAGCCCGTAGACAGAGGAAGGTCAGTATGGCAAAGTTTAGTAGTGAACAGTTTTTTGAGCATAATAAGAAAGCAGCATTTTACAGGTGGGAATTCTTGCGTAGAAATAAGCTGTATGCCAAAGAGCAAAAAGATGTGGTGGATAAAATGAGCAAGGCCTCTTCAGATAAAAATTCCACAGAAGCATTAGTATCGGGATTAAAAGCCTTGCATGATTTTT
>Ga0351894_1030_pt1 | contig 32738 bp, 27 predicted proteins | sample SorcelAu500001C3_FD_205829 | JGI IMG/M metagenome (GOLD analysis project Ga0351894, IMG submission 205829) | Enriched cells from Trout Bog Lake water, Wisconsin, United States - BchlTB.Aug20.5000.01 .C3 | ecosystem: Environmental > Aquatic > Freshwater > Lake > Hypolimnion/Profundal zone | place... | reverse complement strand
TACGATTGATTGCTGAAAAAAGCACAAATAAGCATAGGGGGTGGGGGTAAGGCCATTATTGGGGGTCAAATAGCGTGATTTGGAGATGTTGGAGGGAAGCTGGTTGTTGTTCATGCTTTAATTGTGCGCCGCGAGGAGGTAATTTTGTGCAATCTCTGGCGCTGAAAGTTGGTGGTATTCCAGGTCACGTATGGCCGGACCTTGTGCACCACGACACCCCGCAGGTGCCTCACCTCTCACATCTCAAAAGCGAGATGTGGGCCATTGCGCAAATGGGGGTGTGGCCGTGCGCCTCAGATCGGCACACTTTAACATCGCTCTATTCCCCGACTCTCCCGGTCTGAAACTTTCCGGCGGCGAGGACGGCGTCGGTTATGGCTTTCTTGTCCAGCGTGTTGGGTATCTGGGCTAACGGCATGACGAATGTGATGGTCTTGTCGACATCCTGATCTTTGACGACGGTATTCTGGATCGTGCGGTGGACTTGTTGAACGACTAGCCCCTGATGATAATTGCCGTCAAACCCAAGCACCTGATTGCTTTGAGCGATTTTGGGGGTCGTAACCGAACGTGTTTCAGTATCGAGAACTGCCTCTGTCGTGGAGTATGAGCCACGAACAAATATGGTTTTCACTTCCGGAAAATTGGATGCCAGGCGGTGGAACCGACCAAAAACCTCGGCCATCCCATTCTCCAGCGCCAACTGGGCCATTTTCTGATGGCTTTCCTGCGAATTTGCCGAATGGCTCGCGAGTCGAAAAGCTGATCCGCCAAAGGAATGGTCCAACCTGAGTGCCACATTGAGTTCAACGGTCCCAGTCTCTTTATCTTTGGTCAAGAAGATGTAATCCAGTTCGAAGGGCGCACATCGAAACGCCTCCCGGTCGCCGAGACGCGTTTTCTCAAACTCTTTTTTCAGGGCTTCATTCAACTGTCTGAGATCCAGTGGCGCATCGTCCGCGAGCAGGAAGGATTTGTAATGGAGTTCGCGCAATGCGGCGCCAACTTCCTTATCGCCGGCTTTAACGTCAAGGTTCGCGCCGGAGTAGCTGAATCTTCGGAGCCGAAGTCTTTGCACATCGTTATCACCGTGAAATGTTAACTCGACAGAGCCCGGAGTCAGCGTGTTCGTGCAGGTGTAGTCCCTGCCGTCCTTCTTCCAGATCATGGCCCCAGGAGGATCTGACTTAACAGCGACTGCGTGCGATTGCGTCGCTGTATTCTGACCCTCCGCCAAGATAAGCCCCACCAGCCCGAGCAGGCAAAAGCCGAGCACCGAGACGCCAATCCGAACCGCGGCAGCAATCCTTTTCTTTCGGTCATCAGAAGAATGCATCAATCCTCCTAGCTCATTCTGCCAATGGAAATTCGCGTGCTCAATGGTTACTTTCCTGTGTGGTCAATGCGCTACCGATAAGTGGACAAGATTTTTTGCACATCAGTGAAAATGTTCTGTTTCCACCCATTTAGCTTCCACGCCTGGGTTGCACGGGAGCATCGTTGACAAACCTTGGGCGATGCCGCAGTTAGTGATACGTGGACAGGACCTTCTGTAATTCGGCCATGAACATACCTTCTCTTAACTTCTTATTGCCAGATGCGGACTGCAGTCCATTATTGTGCAACTCGACAGTCATCGTCACTTGTGTCTCAGGTTTGTTGTTGAGGGCTTCGATGTGAATGTCCACAGTAGCCTGAAACTTACTGCTCGACATTTGGGTATTACCGCGGATTGTTCCCTTGTCCTTGTTCTTGTCCGTAACGAACCAACCCAGCCGCTCGAAGACTTCTTGAGAGGCCTGGAAGACCTCATCGTAGGTGTGCTGGAAGACTTGCGTGACCACTGAATCATTATCCTTGTCTTTCTTGGGTGTTCCCGAAGCCAAGGGTGAGGCGGCTAGGGCTACAAATGTTATTAGGGCCAACTTGGCAAGGGCAATTCCGATCTGACTGCGAGGCTGTTCATTCGCGTTTCTGTGCATTGAATTCCACCTCCTTTTTCATTTTCCGCGCCTGAGTTGCATGGGGGGCGTCTTGGACAAATTCGGCCGCGGTCGCCCCTACCGATACGTGGACAACACTTTTTGCAATTCGGTTGAGACGGTATGCCAGATTGAGTCTTTGGTCACGCGACCAGTCTTGATAAAAACGATAGTTACCTGCGTCTCAGGCTTTTGGCTTACTGTCTCCATTTGCAGATCGAATGTCACCTTCGAGTTCATGAAACTGCACGAAATGATCCCCTTGTCCTTATCGATACCGGTAACGAACCAACCCAGCCGCTCTATGGCCTCCTGAGAAGCTTGGAAGACCTCATCAAACGTATGCCGGTAAACCTGCCTAAATTCAACATCCTTGTCGTTTCTGGATGCCCCCAAAGCCATGGGTGCGACTGTCAGAACCACCAACATGATTAGGGCCAGCTTGACGACGGCCAAACCGGTCCGAGTTCGAAAAAGTCCGCGTTCATTTCGGCGCATTTGGATTCCTCTTTCTCATTCACTTCCCCGGCCTGAGTTGCGTGGGATTTGCCTTGGACAAATTCAGCCACAGTCGCCCCTACCGATACGTTGAAAGCACCTTTTGCAGATCACGGAAATAGTATTGCTGGAGCCCATCGCAAGATCGGTATGCTTTGGCGAACGGAGCGTGATAGCCTCTCCACTTCTGAACAACCGTCACCAGTGTCTCTGGCTTATTGTTGAGAGGCTCAACGTGAAAGTAATAAGTTTCCTTACCATTTGCAATTTCTTCGGTTATCGTACCTTTCTCTTTGTCTTTGTCTGTAACGAAACCGCCGTCCCGCTCGCTTTTCTCCTGAATTGCCTGAAAAACCTCATCAAATGTGTGCTGGTATACCCGCGTACAAGCAACGTCTTTGTTCTTTTCGTTCTCAGGCGTTCCAAAGGCCAAGGGTACGACGGACAGAGCCACCAACATGATGAGAGCCCGCTTGACGATTCCGGACTGGCCACTAGACTGTTCGCATTTATTTTGGCGCATGGCAGCACACTCCTCTCCAGCTTCGCTGGGCAAGATGAGCAAAATATTATTCAGCGGAGATGTCTGTGCGGTCCGTCACATGGCAGGTTCAGTATCCTCACTTCCTACACCTCCAAAGCGAGATTTGGAACACACGAGGTTTGATGAGCAAGATGCAGGACGCCCGCTCAGCGCGATGAAGCTGCGCTGAACGGGGCACAGCTTCTCAAAGTGCAGATTCTTCGGGGTTGATGCGCGAATACCGTGGGTGCAATGTCCTACTTGCTAAGCATTTCGAGCATGGCTTTCACGTCGGCGGCGTGAGGGCCGTCGGGGGCCAGTGCAAGATACTTCTCCAACGCCTCTCGCGTCTCGGGCGAGGCCTGGACCTTGCCTTGTGTGGTTACAGGCAAATCGGCGAAGAGATCTGACGCAAGGACGAACCAGGCATTAGCCCTGGTGGGGTCCGCTTGCACGCACTTGCGGCATGCGGCAGCCGAATCCTGCGTTTTGCCCATGTTGTAGAGCACGGCGCAGAGATTGAAGTAGGCCAGGCCGGCGTTGGAAGCTAACTCGGCGGATTGGTTATAGGCCTCGATCGCTTCAGGGGTGCGTTTGAGTTTGAGCAGCGCATTGCCCTTGCCAATGTAGATCTGCGACAAGCCGTCTTTCCAGCTACTTATGGGTTGATTGTTCGCTGGTTTTTCCAACTGTGCCGCGTCGAGGGCACGACCGTATGTCGCCAGGGCATCCTCTGCCGAACCGGAATAAAGCTGCGCATAGGCCAGCAACTTCAGATTTAGAGATGTTGCTTTTTGCTCCACCAGTTGCTGGGCGGTAGTAACGGCGTGAGACCAGTCTTTGGCCTGCATAGCCTGGTTATACAGAACGGTCAGTGGATCCGGTTCTTTCTCTTTGGCGCCGTTGGGCGTTTGCGCAGTGACCGGAAGGACGAAGAGCAGCGGCAACAGGGACGCGGCGAGAGTCTGAATGGATTTGCGCATTGCATATCTCCGTTCATCACAGACGACTGGCTCGATGACAACACATTCACCGGTGTCTCCGCTTTCTGAACCGATTCCAAGGAATTGTATCGCTTCTGAAGCAGGTTATAAGGCCAAAAGAATATTGGCGCTGAAAAGGCCGGCGGTTGCTATAAGGCTGAAGCCGTACCTAGACACTATGCGCCTCCTAGTATGAGTTTCCCCACCGGATAATAAGGCCCGGGCCTAAAGGCCGCCCGCCTGAGCTGCTGTTTTCAAGGGTCTAAAGACTCCTACTCCCTCCGGCTACGAATCGAAGATTAAAGTCTCCTACTCCCTCCGCTTCCATAGCGAAACCTGAATACCCATGCTCCCTCCGATTGGCCGGCGCTTTTGCTGTTTATGGCTGCCATCGGCGAGAATAGGAACGACGACATGCCAGATAACCCACGCACCTTCGAACCTCCCTTTATTGATGTCCCCGGCGCATTGGCCGAGGTGCGCGCCGGGCGCATGATCGTTGTGGTTGATGATGAAGACCGGGAAAACGAAGGCGACCTGACCATGGCCTCCGAGTTTGTGACACCGGAGGCGATCAATTTCATGGCCAGGTTTGGCCGGGGATTGATTTGCATGACGCTGACCGAGGAGCGGGCGGATTATCTGCGGCTGTTTCCCATGACGCAGCAGAACTCTTCGCGCTTTGGCACGGCGTTTACCGAGACGATTGAAGCGCGCGAAGGGGTAACCACAGGCATCTCCGCCGCCGACCGGGCGCATACCATCCGGACGGCGATTGGCGCCAAATCGACCGCAGCTGATTTGGCGCGGCCGGGGCACATTTTTCCGCTACGCGCTCGCAACGGGGGGGTGCTGGTGCGCGCCGGGCAGACCGAGGCGTCGGTTGATCTGGCGCGGATGGCGGGGCTTAATCCGTCGGGCGTGATCTGCGAGATTATGAAGGACGACGGGACAATGGCCCGCGTCCCTGATCTGATTCCCTTCTGCAAGGAGCACGGGCTGCGGATTCTCACCGTGGCGGAGCTGATCCGCTACCGGCTGCGGCACGAGCGTTATATTGTGCGCGCGGGCGAGAGCCGCATCCAGACGCGCTACGGCGAGTTTCGCATGATTGCGTACGAGAGCCAGGTGAACGGCGGCGAAAGCCACATTGCGCTGGTGCGCGGCGATCTCTGCGCCGGCTGCCCTGCTTTCGAGACCGGCTCCGCGGCGGCAAGCGAGGCGGGTGTGCGGCCACCATGTGAGAAACCCGTTCTGGTTCGCGTCCACACCCGGTGCACGGCGGGCGACATTTTTGCGGCTGAATGCCATTGCCGCGAGACGCTGGATCAATCGATGCACATGATTGCCGAAGAGGGTTGCGGGGTGGTGCTCTACCTGCACAATACTTCACGGGGGTTTGAGATTGATCCCGCGCCGGCAGCGGCGAGCGCTTTTGAATCCGGCGGTGTTGCAGCCTTGCATCCCATACCGAATCCGGAAGGTGGGCGGCTTGTGCTGCACCAGGAGTTGCGCGCGCGCGAAGGCTCGCAGGCCCGCACCGGGCGAATTTTGCGAGCTATTGGCCTGGGCGGGCAAATTCTGTCGGATTTGGGCATACAACGCATACGGCTGCTGTCGAATACTCCAATGCACATTCCGGCGCTGGAGGGATTCGGACTGGAGATTATCGAGCAGGTGGCTGTTCCGGTGGAAGAGTGCGGACGCAAGGGGTGATAATTTTGGTGCGCTTTTATCTTATATCTCGGCTATGGCCTTTTATTCTTATTGACTTGTCTTGTTTTTTGGACTTTAGTTACCGTTAGAGGAACTTATAGCTCTGATTGACGCGAATTAAGGTTTTCTGCCGGACCTAGAGGGTCACAATCATGACCAATATTCTGAATGCCAACGAGCCGCAGAGCTTGTATACGCTGAGTTGGACTCATGCAGTGGACTGCAAGTTTGCGGTTGATGCTGCCACGGGAATCCTGGTCGATGTGAACCCGGCCGCAGAAGCCTTGACGGGATACACGCGCACGGAACTCATCGGGATGCATGCAACCATGCTGCACCCGGAGTCCGAGCGTGCGCGTGTCGAGGTTGAATACCTGAAGGCAATGCCACTGCCAGCGCCTCATTCCAATTTTCACATTCAGCGTAAAGACGGCCGTTCCGTGCCGGTTACGATCTGGTCATCGGAGAGGTTGGAATTGGCAGGCAGAGCGCTGGTGATTAGCGAGTTCCGCGATATTAGTGAAGAAAAGGACAGAGAATATCGCCTTGCAACCCAGAATTGGGCGTTGTCGGCCTTTTCCATTGCCGCATTGGCGCTTGGCCGCGCACAATCTGCGGAAGGCTTAATGCAGTCCATTTGCGAAGCCATTGCCCGGGAATCTCTTTATGTGCTGGCCTGGATTGGCATTGCTGAAGATGGTCCGGACAGGAAGATTCGGGTTGCCGCTGCGGCTGGGAGTGCGATGGGCTATCTGGATGGACTGCGTCTAAGCTGGGCAGTGGATGAGCAGTGGGGGCAAAGCCCGACAGGCATCTGCATTCGCACCGACACGCTTCAGCTTGCGGACGATGTCGAGACATCAGAGGCCTTCAACCCGTGGCTCGAGCGAGCGAGGAAGTTTGGGATACGGTCTTCGGCGTCCGTACCCATTCATATCCCGGGTGGCTGGCAGGGCGCATTGATTGTTTATGCAACACGTCCCAAAGCATTTGGAACCGCGCCGATTGAGGTCTTTCGACGCCTTGCCGAGCAGATTGTCCACGGCATCCACACGCTGGAACAGAAGCAACTTCTGGAGGCCGAGCGGCTCAGCCGCGAAGAGACACAGAAGCAGTTGACAGAAACTTTGGCAGCGGCAGTGGCAGCCATAGTCATCGCGATGGAGATGCGCGATCCATACACTGCGGGTCACGAGAGCAGAGTTGCGGAGATTGCGGTGGCCATTGGCAAGGAGATGGGATGGCCTGAGGATCGATTGGAAGGGCTGCGCATAGCGGCCATGGTTCACGATATCGGGAAGATTTCGATTCCCACCGAGATCCTGACCAAGCTGGACGAGCTAAGTCCGGGAGAGTGGGCGCTGATCAAGGAACACCCGGACAGCAGCTACGCGATTCTGAAAAACATTCCCTTTACCTGGCCGGTTGCCGATATCGTACGCCAACATCACGAGAAGCTCGATGGCTCAGGCTATCCACTGGGCCTCAAAGGGGATGCGATTCTCCCCGAGGCTAAGATTCTGGCAGTAGCGGACATTGTGGAAGCGATGGCCTCTGACCGGCCCTACCGAGCGACATTAGGATTGGAACTTGCTCTGATAGAAATTGAAGGACTTGCCGGAACGCTTTTGGATGCAGAGGTTGTGCGGGTATGCACAACGCTGTTCCGCGAGAAGCGCCTGAGCCTGTCAACTGACAAATCTGTTCCCTAACCCGTTGCTCGATGCGTGACACTCTACCAGCGCTGGGATGTCGCGCAGGCGGAGGAGAGCTGCCAGGTGGGATAGAAGCGAAATGCTGCTTATTCAAGAACTTAATTCATATCCTTGTATAGATTTGACCAGACTTTCACATCTTTATTCGCTTGTATCGAGTTAATGTCGGTGGTTTGTCTCGGTTGGCGTGTATTTCTCTTCATTTCCGCAGATCCAGGAGGATAAGAATGATATCCCCCAATGCTATAAATGATCCGAAGAGCCTGTATGAGTTGGCGTGGACGTATGCGCCGGGCGGGATGTTTGCGTTTGACGCCAACACCGGAATCATCGTAGACGTCAACCCCGCAGCCGAAGCGATGATGGGATATTCCCGCGCCGACCTCATTGGGATGCACCAAAGCATGTTGCACCCGGAGGCGGAACGCGATCTATCCAAGACCGCATTCCGCGAGGCTGCGGAGCATCCTTCACTCCACCCCGGCTTCCACCTTCTGCGTAAAGATGGCCATTACCTGCCTGTTACGGGCTGGTCCTCGAAAACCTTGATGTTGGGCGGCAGACCGGTGGTGATTGTCATTTGCCGCGATAACACCGAGCTGACGGATCGGGAGAGTCAGCTCACGGCCCAGAATTGGGCGTTGAGCGCCTATTCCATCACAGCTTTGGCGCTGGGAAAGGGTCATCCAACCGAAAAACTTCTTCTGCAAGCCGTTTGTGATGCCATCACGCACAATTCCATCTACAAACTTGCATGGATCGGTGTTGTGAAAGATAGTCCAGAAAAACCGATTCAAATATTATCGAAAGGGGGAGAAGGACAAGGTTATTTAGACAGGTTGGAATTGAGCTGGTCCGCGGATGTGCCGGAGGGACTAGGCCCGACGGGGGTCTGCATTCGCCGTGGTGAACTTCAGGTCATGAAAGACTCCGAGACAGACGCTGCGTTTCTTCCCTGGCGCAAACGGGCGAAAAAATTCGGTATCCGTTCTTCCGTGTCTTTGCCGATTCAAATCAATGGTTACGGAAAAGGCGCATTAGTCGTATGTGCGGCCAAGCCTAACGCATTTGAGCCAGCAGCAATCGAAGTGCTTCAACACCTTGCCAAGCAGATAGAAGCCGGCGTTCACGCTATTGTTCAGGAGATTCGCCTGCTAGCGGAGCAGGAGAGCATTCTCAAGATGCAAGAGCAACTGAGCGAAGCGTTGTCGGCCATGGTGGCGCCCATCATTTTGGCCATGGAAATGCGCGACCCCTACACGGCGGGTCACCAGACTCGCGTTGCGGAGATTGCAGCCGCCATTGCAAGGGAGATGGGCTGGCCAGAGACGAAGGTGCAGGGATTGCGCGTTGCCGCACAGGTCCACGATCTCGGGAAGCTATCAATCCCAGCCGAGATATTGACCAAGCCCGGCAAGCTCACAACGGGAGAATGGACCTTGATCCACGAACATCCTACGACCGGCTACACGATTCTGAAGGACATTCCTTTTGCATGGCCGGTTGCAGAAATCGTGCACCAGCATCATGAAAGGCTGGACGGATCGGGCTATCCACGGGGGCTCAAAGCGGATGAGATGTTGCCCGAGGCCAAAGTTCTGGCAGTGGCTGATATCGTCGAGGCAATGGCCTCTTTCCGGCCTTATCGGATGCCCATCAAGCAGAGCCTTGTTTTGCAGCAGATTGAGAAGGATGCCGGCACACTACTGGACCCGGAGGTTGTACGGATTTGCGCGTCCCTCATCCGCAAAAAGCGCCTGGTACTGCATGGCATTGGGCCCACTTAATCTTGTTTCGACCTACGCACAAATTTGTGATGGAGCGAGTTTGGCTGCTAGGTTGCCGCGTTGCAGGCGCTTTAGAGAACCTCTGCACAAGTTCCTTGGTGATACCGGCATTTCCTCAGGGGCTAAAGCCCTAGTTCATTTTGCTGCATTTGCGGCACGACTAAAGAGGCTGCGGAAAAACTCGAGATTACACGAATAATTGACGAAAAACGTCCTTCCAGGGCTAAAGCCCACGTTGATTTGATTGGCATTATGCGGGGGTTGAAACCCCCGCCTCCCTCCGTTTTGAGTTTTTCCGTAAGCTGTAAAGTCGTGCACTGACGCAACATATACTGGTGCAGATATTCCTTAGAGCATTTTCACAGTTTCTGCTGGGTGGGTTTCGTGGTTTCCCACCCATTTCACAAAGAACGTGAAATGGATGGGGTACGGAGCATCCTATCACTATCAATAGAAATGCTTTTGTCTGCTGACCGTTCTAGTGAATATTCTGCAAATTCTACAGACCAGCCTATTGATTCGCACCCAAGTGGTCAATATTGACCACTTGAAATCATTCTGTATCTGTAAGATCAGAAAGACCGTCCGGCGAGATGCACCGCAAGCGGCACTCTCGCGGAAATACATCTTCCCTACTGGGGCGTCCGATTCTGGCAACACCTTCTGAAGCACTGGCCAATAGCCTGGTTACCGATGCTATATGCGGGCTTTCGCTCGCAGTCAATGGCAGAGTAATTTAGGGTTTTTCGCACCAGCGGAGAGTTCCTGCGACTTCGCAGATTGAAAGGTTGGATCAGTTGAGCGTTCATCTTGTGAATCCAAGCGACAATTCTTTCGGCACCGCGGTGATTACGCCGCGCTGGCTGTTTGTGCTAGCGGCAGCTACTCCAGAAGCGGCGGGCGATCCCATTCTTGTGGATGAGTCGCTGGAGCAGATTGTGCCAGAGACGATTCAGGCGGGAGACATTGTGGGCATCAGCGTCCACACCGGCAATGCGCTGCGCGGGTACGAGGTGGGCAAGATGGCGCGCAGCCGGGGCGCGTGGGTGGTCTACGGCGGCATTCACGCGACACTGTTTCCCGAAGAAGCGCTGGCGCGCGGCGAGGGACACGCTGTGGTGACCGGAGACGGCGATATTGCCTGGGGCAAGGCGGTTGCGGATTGCATGGCGGGCAAGCCGGAGAGAATTTACGAAGGCGGGCGAATTGGGGGCAGCGAATTTTTGTCTGCGCGCTGGGACCTGATGAATCCGGAAAAATATATGTGGGCCTCGGTGCAAACGATTCGCGGATGCCCGAAGCACTGCTCTTTTTGCAGCGTGTGGCGCACAGATGGGCAGAAGCCGCGGCAGAGAAAATTTCAAAGCGTGGTGGATGAGATTATTGCCCTGCGGCGGCTGGGGTTTCGCTTTATAGCGCTGGCCGACGATAACTTCTATCCGGTGACATTCACCGACTTGCGGCTGGCACGCGAACAAGGTAATACTGCACGGCTGGAAGAGCTGACGGCAATTCGCGCCGATCGCTTCCATCTGATGGAAGAGCTGGCCAAGCTGCCCAAGGACATGGTGTTTTATACGCAGATGACGATGGAGGCCGGCGAGGATGTTGAGTTCCTGGATGCGATGAAGAAGGCCAACATCAAGGGCGCGCTGGTAGGAATTGAAGCAGTGACCCCCGAAGGACTGAAGGCGGTTTACAAGGACTGGAATCTCTCCGGCGACGCGTTGGCCAGGCAGTTGCAGACATTCAAAGAGCATGGCGTACACGTGCTGGGTTCGTTCATCTTCGGGTTGCCGACAGACAGGCCATCGACCTTCGACTTTACGGTGGCGATGGCGCAGAAGGCGGGCATCACCTTTGCGCAGTTCGTGATGATGACGCCGTTTCCGGGCACAGTGGATTTTGCGCGATGGGAGAAGGAACAGGCAGAGAACCCAACGATGGTTGGCGATGTGCCGATTACCCGCTACTGGCTGATTCCGACGGCGGTCAGGCCGAAGATGTTTACGCCGCATCCTACGATGAGTTCAGACGAGATCCGAGAGCGCACGCAAAAGGTGTGGGACACATTTTACCGGTGGAGCGCGATTTGGAAGAGGTCGTCGTGCACTCCCAATCTGCGGTCGAGGATTGCCTTCATGTTTCTGTCGAAGCTCTACCGGCAGATGTATGCGGGCACGGGAATCTCGACGGACAGCGCACGGCGCAAGAAGTCGAAGGCCTGGGCGCGGTGGACGGCACACCAGTGCAAAAAACTTTTCCAGGCAAAGCCCATGCCGGAGCTTGCATCGCGCACATGGGAAGCGGATTTAGTGACGTCGATTGACCGGGCGGAGTTTGCCGGCGATTGAGCCGAGATGGTTGAACTTTCGTCGTGAGCCGTTGATGTGAAGTTTTATTCCGCAGCAGCGTTATCGGTTCTGGGGTTTACGGTCGAATGAACTGTTGTGCTATCCCACCCATTTCACAAAAAATGTGAAATGGATGGGGCGCCCAAATTTATACACTCTCCGCGAAAATTTATTCGATGACGAAATGATCGGGATGCTTACTCAACGCTATCCTCAGCGTCGCCTCCCTCGCCGGGCGCGAGGAAGAGATTTTCCTCCAGGCCGTGCTGGCGAGTGTAAAGGTCGTAATAGCGGCCGCGCTGCGCAAACAACTCGGCGTGGTTGCCACGCTCAACGATAAGTCCCTGCTCGACAACGAGGATTTGGTCGGCGCGGCGGATAGTCGATAGGCGATGAGCGATGACGAAGGTTGTGCGCCCTTGCATCAAATGGCTCAACCCGGCCTGGATCATGGCTTCGGACTCGGAGTCGAGCGAACTGGTGGCCTCGTCGAGGATGAGAATGCGCGGCTCGGCCAACAGAGCGCGGGCAATGGAAAGACGCTGGCGCTGGCCGCCGGAGAGCTTCACGCCGCGTTCGCCGACGATGGTGCCGTAGGCATCCGGGTAGCGCTCGGCAAATTCGTCAACGCGAGCTGTGCGACAGGCAAAGAGGAATTGATCCTCGGTGGCGTCGGGCTTGGAAAACAGGATGTTTTCGCGGATGGTGCCGTCGAAGAGGAACGAGTCTTGCAGAACCACGCCTAACTGCGAGCGGAAAGTATTCAGGTCCACATGCGACAGGTCCATATTGTCAACAACGACGCGGCCTTTGGACGGAGTATGGAAGGCGCAGAGCAGGCTGATGATGGTGGACTTGCCTGAGCCGGAGGAGCCGACCAGCGCGGTTACTGTTCCCGGTTCAGCGATAAAACTGACGCCGTGCAGCACGGGCTTGTCCGGGTCATAGGCAAATTCCACATCCTCAAAGCGTACTGTGCCATGGATGGGCAGCATTTTCTCAGTGCGTCCGGGACTCTTGTTCTCTTCCTGCTCGGACATGATTTCGCTGGTGCGGTCGAGACCGGCGAAGGCCTCAGTCAATTGCGTGCCGATGTTCACAATCTGGAAGACGGGGGCGATCATGAAGGCGAGAAACATGTTGTAGCTGAAGTAGTCGCCGACTGTCCAGGTGTTGGCCAGCACGCGATGGCCGCCGAGCCACATGACCAACGCTGAAACAAGACCGAGTACGGTAGTGGAGGCCGCAGAGAGCGAGCTGGTCATGGTGAGCGACTTCATCACATTGGCGAGAAGACGATCAACACCTTTGGAGAAAACGTTCGCTTCGCGCTCTTCGGCGTGATAGCCCTTGATGACGCGCACGCCACCCAGCGACTCAGTGAGCCGGCCGGTGACTTCAGCATTGATTTTGGCGCGCTCGCGGAAGATGGGGCGAATGACCTTGAAGGCGTATTGCAGAACAAAAACAAAAGCGCCCAGCACGGCAAATACCGTCAGCGTGACCGTGACGCTGCGATGCAACAGATAGATAAAGGCCAGAGCCGCGGTGAACAGGCCGCCGACAAATTCGACGAGGCCGGTGCCAACCAGGTTGCGCACACCTTCCACGTCGGTCATGATGCGGGCAACGAGCGTTCCGGTGCGGTTTTCGTCGTAGTAGGAAACGGAGAGCAGGCCCACGTGGCGCTGGACCTGGCGGCGCATCTCCGCGATAAGGCGCTGGCCGGCTTTGGAAAGCAGTTGGGTAAGCGAGAATGAAGTGATAGCCTGCACCACCATGGCCGAGAAGACCAGGGCTATGATTTTGGGCAGCAGATCAGGCCGCGGATGCGAGGGAGAGAGCACCGTATCCAGCAGAGGCTTGGAAGTGTAGGGCAAAACCAGCCCGGCAAAGCGGTTGATGACCATCAGCCCCATGCCGGCGAGGAGTAGCCCCAGGCGCGGGGCGACCAGCGATTTGATCTGCGGCCACAGTCTTTTGAGGCTAGGCTTGCGCTTGGGCAGATCCGCCTGCCCGGCTCGCGCGCCACCGCCTCGTGGCGAGCGCTCGGCGCGCCCGCCCATACCCATCCCGCCACCCGGCCCATGCAGACCGCCCATGCGCTAAACCTTTCCCGTGCGGCGTGCAGCGATAAATGAGCGCACGCAAAGAAGTACGTAAATGAACATCAGGCCAGCCAACGCGAGCTTGGATGCGAGTGCAGTGAAATTCGGCTCAATACCTGCAGAGGTGGCGTGTAAATATCCACGCACCGCTTCAGCGGCTCCGCCCAAAAAGCCCAAAAGACCAATAGTTACGTTGATGTGCATGAAGAGCTTGCGCCGGCTCTCACTGGGGCTGATGGCCAGCAGGCCGCCAATGCCGAGGGCAAGACCGATCCAGGTGGGAATCAGCGCCGTAGGGTGCAGGCTGCCGGTGCCCAAAAAGCCAACCAAACCCAAGGCAATTAAAAGAACTGCAAATACCAATGTTACTTTCGCCATGTATATCCTCCATATCCATTCTTTCATCTGACGAGCGCCGGGGTTCCGGGGATGCTTTATGAATTCGCTCCACTGCAGACGGCGCAAGTTGCAGCTCGCAGATTTGGCGTTCAGCGTATTCAAAATAAATTCAAGCCGAGAATGCAAAAGATGCCGTATAATGCTGAATTTTATATAGTTATTGACTTGGTGCATACCTCCGAAGGAATAGCAGCATCGGTCACTACCATGCCTCTTCGTACACGATGACGGTGGCCGCAATTCGCAGACTGGCCTAGACACTGTTGTGCGTCAATGGCTCTGGCAAGTCATTCCACATTAGTGAATATGCTGAATTTTATAAGATTTACATAACCAATCGAAATCAATTATTTTGGCTGCCCCCCAGGGATTCGAACCCCGATATGCCGCTCCAGAGGCGGCTGTCCTACCATTGAACGAGGGGGCAACAAGAACGCACAGGCTTCTCTTGCAGCCGTGCTGGCAAGGGCTGCGGCAGAGCGCCAGCAACCAAAGAACCAACTGCTTCATCATAAGGGGATTTTCCGCCCCGGTCAAACTCGCACTGCTGAAACTTCTCTGTTAGAAAATCAGAGCTAAGTATGGAAATGGTTCTTAAAGCTTCCATAGGCGGCCGCTGGCGCTGTTGATCATGCATACCAATTTTTCAGTATTGTCAGCGGTCGGATTTTTGGCACTCTTTGGAGTATGCGTGCAAACCAGCGTCATCATGATTGAGTTCATCAACCAATTACGCTCACACCGAAAAGGCATGGAGGAGCGGACGGAAGATTTTTAACAGCAGCCACTCTATTCTTCTCGCAACACTTGCAACGGACGAAGGCCAAGAAGTCTATTGCTCGCAATCCACCCTGTCGCCGTGGCCAGCACGGCTGTTCCTACGAGCGCAATCAGCGTAGCAGCCCACTCAATGTGAAAGCCCACCTCAAGCTTTCGCAAGAGCACCCGCGTGAGCAGATTCGCAAAAACAACTCCAACCGAGCCTGCCAGCAAGCCCAGAACGCTGAACTCGACGCTGAAAGTGCGCACGATACGCATTCGTGTTGCGCCCAAGGTTTTCAACACTACTGCCTCGCGCATCCTGCGGAAGCGCGTGCTGGCGATGCTCGAAGCCAGAATCATCAGCCCAGCAAAGATCGAGAACCCCGCCAGGAAACGCACCACAAACGTGATCTGATCGACGACGCTCTCGATGCGCTCGAGCACATCGGCCAGGTTAATCACCGTCACCGTGGGATAGACAGCAAAGAGCGCTCGCTCCATCGACGCCACCTGTTTGGGATCAACGTGCGCGCCGCCGTACCAGGTGGCCGGTTGGTCCTTGAGCTGGCCTGAGGGCAACATAAACGGAACACGCGCCCCCAGGTGCTGCCCGTCAGCGCGGTAAATGGCGGCAACTTTCAGTGTGCGCATCACGTTGCCCACTTCCAACTCGACCGCTGAACCCAAGCCCAGATGCAGCCGCTCTGCCACGCCCTCGCTGATTGCCAGTTCCGCCGCGTCCGCACTGGTCCACCATTTGCCTTGCGTCAGCTTGTCGCCCGTCGGTGGCGCATCGGCCCAGCTCAACTCCGCACTTTCCAGCATTCGCCGCGGAAAATGCTCGCCCTTCAGTTGCTCCAGCGGCTTGCCGTTTAGCGAAACAAAACGCCCGGTAACAACCGGCATCAGGTCCAAAGCCTGACCGGCCGCCTGACTCACTCCCGGCTGGTGAGAAAAGAAATCCTTTACGCCGGCAAGCTCATCGGCTGTCACGTCGATGAGGAAGATATTCGGCAGGCTGGGCGATGCTGTCTCGCGAATGTCGCGCACCAGCGTTGCCTGCATCAGGTAAATGGTCAGAATCAGCATTACGCCTGTGCCCAGAGCCGCCATCACTGCCGCTGACTGGTTGCCGGGACGATAGAGGTTGGAGAGTCCATGGCGCAGGAATGAAGGCAGGCGCAGACGCACACGGTTAAGCAAGAAACGCAGAACACGCAACGCCACGAATGCAAGCAGAAGCAGAACAATCAAGGCTATCGTGAAGATCAAAGCGAACCAGCCGCCCACTTTGACGGAATCCGACAGCGCCCAGGCAATTCCGCCCAGCGCGGCAATTACCACTACCGAAATTCCCAGTTGCAGACGTCGCGCCCACCAACTGGCAAACCATCCGCTTATACCCTCTGGTCCCTGCTCAACCAATCTGCGCAAGACGAGCACAGGCCTGACATTTCGCACGTCCAGCAGTGGCGGCAGGCAGAACAGCAACGTGGTCAGCAGGCCCGTTCCTAGCCCGGCCGCAATCGATCGCCAGGGAAATTCGAGCGTCGCATAAACCGGGAGCAATTTGCCGAAGACCGCAGGTAGTGCGGCCATCACGCCCACGCCTGTTGCAACACCCAACAGGCCCCCGGCCAGGCCAAGGCCCAGCGTCTGAAGAAGAAAGATTCGCAGCAGATCGCCGGAGCTGGCGCCGACGGCCTTCAGAATGGCCAGCATATCCATGCGCTGTTCCAGATGAGCGTGCATGGCCATTGCGACGCCGATTGCTCCGAGCACCATGGCCACCAGACAGATGAGGCTCAGAATTGTAGTCGCATTGTCCAGACCTCGATTCAGGCCCGGATTGCCCTCGCGATAGTCCATCACCTGCGCGTCAGGCAGAGCCGTCTCCACCTGCTTGCGCAGAGCAACGGGGTCGGCGCTGGGAGGCAGCTTGAGCAGGAGGCGCTGGCTTGCGCGGCTGCCCGGCCCCAGCAGGCCAGTGCGTTCGAGCGCGGCCTGGGAGATCATCACGCGCGGCCCCAGCCCCGCTCCGGCGCTGAGGCGATCCGGCTCCCGCTTCAGCACGGCGGCTATGCGGAAGCTAATGCCGCCCAGCCGCAGCGTCTGGCCCACCCGCGCATTGAGACGGATGAGAAACTCATCGGCTACGATTGCCGAATCGCCATCGAGAGCCTGCGCGAGACTCATCACCGGTTCCAACTCTGCCTTGCCGTAAAAGGGATACTCAGCCGGGTCCACGGCCTTGAGTGAAACCAGAAGCGGGACAGGGTCCGGAGGCGCTGAGGCCATGGAGACGGTCTCCGTAATCCAGGTTGTGCGAATTCCTGCAGGCTGAACGATTGCCGCTATTTTGTCCTTTTCCTCGGCAGACGGCTGATGAAAAATCCTTGCAGTCAAATCGCCAGCCATCAGCGAACGAGCCTCGGTGCTCAAAGTGCGCCGAAAGCTCTCGCTGAAGCCACGCACACCAACCAGCGCGGCAACTCCTACGGCTACCGAAAGCACGACAAAGCCGAACTTGGCAGGGGCAGAGCGCAGATCTCGCCAGCCGATGGCGCCAGCCCGCTTCCAACTCAATGCGCGCTTAGCCATTTTGCATCGGCTCCGCTGTTTGTGCCGCGTAGGGCAGGCTATCTTCCACAATCACTCCGTCGCGCAACACTATTTTGCGATCGGCACGACTGGCAATTTCGGGGTCATGCGTCACCAGTACCAGCGTTGTACCCGCCTTGCGATTGCGATCCAATAGCAGGTCGAGAACCATGCGGCCGTTGGCGGAGTCGAGATTTCCCGTGGGTTCATCAGCCATCACGATTGGCGGCTCGACGACGAAAGCACGAGCGAGCGCGACTCGTTGCTGCTCACCGCCAGAGAGCTGAACCGGGTAGTGATCCACACGCTCGGTGAGGCCGACCTCGCCGAGCAACCGCCGAGCCTGATTCAGGCCGCTGCCTTCGACGTTGAGTTCATAAGGCAGCAATACGTTTTCCAAAGCAGTGAGCGTCTCTATCAACTGATACGACTGGAAGACAAAGCCGATCTTCTCACCGCGCACAGCGGCCAGTTCTGTTTCAGCGAGGTTGTGGATCGGCACGCCATCCAGCCAGATTTCGCCGGAGCTTGGCGTGTCAAGACCTGCCATCAAACCCAGCAGCGTGCTCTTGCCGCTACCGCTGGCGCCCAAAATGGCAATGAATTGGCCGGCCGGAATCGTCAGGGAAATTCCTTTGAGAATCTCCACCCGCCGCGCGCCGTTCTGAATCCACTTTTTCGCGTCTCGAACTTCGATCACCCTGTTCGCCTCCCTGGCCCTGCTCTTCGCTACACTGTTTATGTGGACGTTCGCCGCAGGTTTATCGTTTCGTTTTGGCTGATTCTAGTGGCCGCTCCGTTGCTTGCCGCGGACCGGCCGGTTCTGGTTTGCTACGGTGACAGTATTACAGCCGGCTATGGCCTGGAGACCGGGCAATCGTTTCCCGATGCGCTGCAACGCGACCTCGATCACCGCGGCTACCACTACAAAGTCTCAAACCAAGGCACCAGCGGCGCTACCACCAAAGATGCTGTTGCCGGTTTGCGTTCAATCCTGCTGCTACATCCCGAGGTGGTCATTGTCGAGTTTGGCGGCAACGACGGCTTGCGCGGCCTGCCGCCGGAACAGACCCACCACAACCTCGACACGGTGCTGACTGCCCTGGAAAACGCTCACATCAAAATTCTGCTGGCCGGCATTACTCTTCCGCCCAACTACGGGCAAGAGTACATCAAGCAATTCGAACAAAACTTTCGCGATTTGGCCGCCAGGCATCACACGGCTTTCGTTCCCATGATCTACAAAGACTTGGTCAACGTGCCCGGAACGATTCAAACAGACGGCATACATCCTACCGCCAAAGGTTCCGAGATTATCGCACGGACACTGCTGCCGGTGCTGATGCCATTACTTCACAAAGGCAGTTAGAAGCTGCTGTCTTACCCCATCCCCACTACTGGCTGAAAGAGCGTTCCGGCTACGCGTTTGACGATTCCTACCAGTTCTCGCTGGCTGGCAAAGACCTTCACCAGCGGCGCGCGGGAAAACTCTGGCAGATTGGCCTGCGCGCCATTGCGCAGCCGTCCGAGGGCAAGCGGATCGGCTGTGACGCAGGGCATCTCTGGCAGCAGGCTGCGTGGATGAACGCACAGTGCCTCCAACGCCTCCAGGTTCCCTGCCAGCGGTTGCAGTTTGCCCAGCGAGTGCGCCTCGGCGAGCGTGAAAACCCCGGCCTGCGTGCGCCGCAAGCTGCTCAAGTGCGCTCCGCAGCCCAGGTCCTGGCCCAATTCATGCGCAACCGAGCGAACGTAGCCCCCGGCGCTGATACTCATTGAGAATCTTGCTTCGGCTCCTTCGAGCGAATCAATTTCAAAACAGGTAATGGTGACAGCAACGGCCTTCAGTTCCACCGGCTTGCCTTCGCGGGCGAGTTTATAGGCGGGCGTGCCAGAGATCTTTTTTGCGGAGAAAGAGGGCGGCATCTGCTGCATCTCGCCGTGAAAGCGGCTGGAAGCGGAGCGGATTTGATCCAAAGTCAGCGGAGGTGTCAAATTAGGCCAGAGGTCAGGTCCGGCAGGCTCGCCTTCGGCGTCGTAGGTGTCGGTGGCAAAGCCGAAGCGGATAGTCCCTGTGTAGCTCTTTTCTGCCGAGGAGAAGTACTGCGCCAATCGCGTGAACTTGCCCATCAGCAGGGGCAGAACGCCGGTGGCCATGGGATCGAGGGTGCCAAGGTGGCCAATGGAGCGCTCGCTGGTAATTCTGCGCAGTATACCCACCACATCGTGGCTGGTCATCCCGGCCGGTTTGTCTATAACGAGAAGTCCGTTCACATCTCCACTCTAGCTGACCAGACCCAGACGCTACATACCGCTTGTCCCAGGCTGCTGCACCAACGAGAGGAACTCCAGGCGTGTTTCTTTCTGGCGGAAGCAGCCCACCATGGCGCTCGTCACCGTAGAGGAGTGCTGTTTCTCAATGCCGCGCATCATCATGCACAGGTGTCGCGCCTCGATGACCACGCCCACACCTTGCGGTTCGATGGCGTGTTGAATGGCGTCGGCTATCTGGCGCGTGAGCCGCTCCTGAATCTGCAAGCGCCGAGCAAATACATCGACGAGGCGCGGAATCTTGCTCAGGCCGATGACCTTGCCTTTGGGAATATAGGCCACATGCACCTTGCCGAAAAAGGGCAGCATGTGATGCTCGCAGAGCGAGAAAATCTCGATGTCCTTGACGATAACCATCTCGTCGTAGTCCTCGTCAAAGAGCGCCCCTCGCAGAATCTCGGTGGGATTCTCGTTGTAGCCCCTGGTCAGGTAAGCCAGCGATTTTTCCACGCGCCCCGGCGTGGCCAGCAACCCCTCGCGGCTGGGGTTCTCGCCCAACCGGCCGAGAAGCTCGCGGATGATCGCCTGTGTGCTGGCTTCGCTCAGACCGTCGTCAATCTCAGTTGCACTATGAATTGCCTTGCTTACTGCTAGCGGCTGCGACATGATTCTTATCCTTTTGCCCGTGGAAATCAGGGCGTTGCTTTTACTCGCTTGAACATTCAAAGAAATTATTCTCGGTCTCTTCCATGCGCACTCGCTCCAACTCGCCAGCCGGCAGCGCGTCCTTCAACAAAGCAAAGACCTCTCTACAGAGATTCTCCGTCGTCGGTACGCGATTCAGAAAGAGCGGGTCAAGATTGAGGTTGGTGTGGTCAAAGCGTTCGATTACTTTTGTTCGCACCACTTCGTCGAGCGCCGCCAGGTTGATTACCATGCCGGTCTCCGGGTCAACCGATCCGCCCACCAGCACTTCCACCACATAATTATGGCCGTGACCGTTGGGATTGTTGCACTTGCCGTAGGTGGCAAGATTTTCTTCAACCGTGAGAGTATCGGCGTGAAGGCGGTGGCTGGCAGAGATGGTATAGCGGCGGCCAAAATACGCTTTCATGGCTCACCCCGAAATTCCGCGAAGATTTCCGGCGTTTCGTAGATGCGAACCCGGCTCAGTTGCGCACCATTGGCCGCCGATACTGCGGATTGCAGCCGCCTCCAGGCCGCGATGGCAAGGTTTTCGGTGGTTGGAATTGTCGCGGTAGATTCCGTCACTGCAAATTCGGGAACATCGAGATTCAAGTGGCGATGGTCCCAGGCGGTGAGCACTTCGCGGTCAATCACATCGCGCAGCCACTTTAGATCAACGACGAAACCAGTGACAGTATCCGGCTCACCCGCCACTGTGACCTCCAGCGTGTAATTATGCCCGTGGCCAGCGCGGCGCGCGCAGCGGCCGAAGACCTGCTCGTTCTTCTCTGCCGTCCAGGCTGGGTTCCAGTAGTAGTGCGAAGCGGAGAAGGTGGCACGACGTGTCAGATAAATCATTCCGTCCTCACTGGTTTGATGCTTGAGCCCCGGCCAAGGCTTCATAGCGTAATGTTCTAAGCTGCATACTCCCGGCCCTTCCAGCTTACGCGCTTCAGAATGCGGTGCTGAAACCAACTGCGGTAAAGCAGCGCGACAAAGAGTGGCAGGCCGAGCGGTGAAATCGCGCAATCGAGAAAAGGAAAGTTGGATTTGGCTACGCGGGCGTAAAAGCGGAAGAGATTGCGTACCCATAGCAGGGCCAGAACCCAGCCTGCGACAAGCCACTGCGCAGAATGCGCGAAAATGCGCGCGTTCCAAAGTTCGACTGCCAGCACTGGCAATACAACGAGAAGAAAAATGTCGATTACGCGCCAGACGGCCAGCGCCAGGCAATTGTCAAAGAGCAGCGCCAGGTTTTTAGTCCAGCCTTCGAGCATCGCCTTCATCGACCGGTACATGCGCGTGGAGACTGCATCCTCGGCATAACGGAAGCGCAGGCCAACCTTGCGCCGTTTGGCGAGGAAGGCCAGTTCCACGTCTTCCAGCACCTTTTCCGAGACTGCGGCGTGGCCGCCGATGCGGCGGTAAGCCTCTCGCTCGATGAGCAAAAACTGGCCGTTGGCCGCAGCGATGCGAGTATTCGGGTCGGAGACCTTGGCCGGCGGATAGGCCAACGCTAATTCGCAGAAGACCAGAGGCATCAGCGACCGCTGCCAAATCCCATGCACAATCTGCCGGGGCGAGTAGCTCAACATGCCCACCTTGTGCTTTGTGGCCTCATGAATCGCCCGGCGCAAATTTCCCGGTTCGTGGAGCGTATCGGCATCGATGAAGAGCAGCCAACGGCCTCGAGCCCGTTTGGCAGCCGTCCAAACAGCTTTGTTCTTGCCGGTCCAGTTGGGTTCCAACTTCCCTGCCTTGAGCACGGTGACCCCAGCAAAACCGCAGGCAATCTCCCCTGTGTGGTCGGTCGAGTGGTCATCTACGACAATCAACTCCCAGTCGCGGCCCAGTTCAAAGAGTTCCTCGGACTGGCTGACCAAAGACTGAAGGCAGGCGGAGAGAGATTCTTCCTCATTGCGCGCAGGAATGATGACGGTCAGCTCGATCAACTGCTCAGGCTCTGGCTGGTCAAAAACCGTGCCAATCGGCGACGGCAGCATTGCCAGCTCACCTGGCGTTTCAGATAACCCCAGCACCGGCTTAAACGCAGCCTTCCCCGCCGTCCCACTCTCCAGATTCCTCTCCATCCGTCCTCACCCTTTCTTTGCGGGCCTTTCGCTCGTTATTATAAGGATGTGCGGCTCCCTTGGTTTCTCTCTATCTGTTTGCTAGTGCCGTTAGCCATGACGCCCGGTTGCGACCGTGGCGCTCATCCGGCTCAAACCGGGCAGGCAGCTCCGGATTTCACCATCTCCGACGGCTCGACAACCGTCCACCTGGCCAGCTACCGGGACCATATTGTACTGCTCAATTTCTGGGCCACCTGGTGCGGGCCTTGCGTTGAGGAGATGCCGTCGCTGCTCCAACTGCACCACGACCGGCCCGATCTGGCCATTCTGGCCGTTAGCATCGACGAAGATGAGTTCGCTTATACCCGCTTCCTGCTCCGCCATCATGTGGACCTGACTACGGTTCGCGACCCCGCCCAGAAAGCGGCCAAACTCTATCACACAGATGGCTGGCCGGAGACGTACATTATCGACCGCAGGGGGATTATCCGCCGCAAGGTGGTCGGTCCCCAGGATTGGGCAAGCCCGGAAATCCGCGCTTATCTCAACGGCCTGTAGATTCTTGTTATCATCACTCTATGACTTCAGTGGAGATTCTCTTTCACTATGCCGTGCCTCCTACAGAGGCGGTGATCTTTGCATTGGCTAATACGCGTAAGGTCTACGGCATTCGCCGGCTCACCTTCGACCGCACCGCACGCACGCTGAGCGTGGAGTATGACGCTACCCGGCTTAACGAAGCCACTGTAGCGAAACTAATGCGCGAGGCAGGGCTGGAGATTGTGGACGAAGTGCCACTGGTTTCCGCATAACCGGTTCACGACAGGCGCCCACGCTATAATCATCCCGATTGCGCCGCCGGAGGAACCCTGATATTCTGACTATGGTTTCGCTTGAAACCACAAGTGTGCGCCCGTAGCTCAGTTGGATAGAGCGACTGGCTACGAACCAGTAGGTCGGGAGTTCGAATCTCTCCGGGCGCACCATTCTTTCCCCTACTCGTAGTTTTCCTGGGCCCTTAGCAAGAGCGGCAAAATCTGTTGGCAATTGCTACAGCCGCAATTCCCTCCCCTTATGCAAAAAGAGCGAAGCGCATTGCGCTTCGCTCTTTTTGCTCAGGCTGCCTCAAATCCTCAATAAAGGTGGAAGTCGATCTCCAGGCGCTCATACACCGGTACAGGCTTGCCGTCCTTCATGCCAGGCTTAAATTTATACTTCATTACCGCCTCGATGGCCTTCTCGTCCAGCCCCATGCCAAGCGCGCGCAATACCCGCGGGTTTTGCGGATTTCCCTGCGCATCGACAATGAACTCGACCAGGCACAACCCTTGATATTTAGCACGGCGCGCTTCGTCGGAGAACTCTGCCTCCGGCGCGAACAGGACTCTGGGGGGAATGATTCCGCCGCCTAAGTGGTATACGCCACCGCCGGTATTTCCGCCCGAGCCCGGCCCGTAACCGTTTCCATGGCCCGAGCCAATGCCCATTCCGGAGCCGTTTCCGCCCGATGCCAAACTGACATTATGTGAGTTCGAGACGCCGAAATTCGGCAAGCTCGGGTTGTCAGGAATAAAAATGTTGCTCTGCACGTCGATGGTCGGCACAGCAGGCTGATCCATCTTGGGAGTTTCCGCGGCTGCGTGCGGGGGAATCCTGCCCTTAATCGCTTCGATTTTGTCCGGACTTCCGCCACCGCCACCGGCGGTAACGGCGGCCTTGGGCGCCTTGAATTCCGTCACATCGATCTGCGTCGTCTGCAGCTTGGGCTTCACACTGTTGATGTAGGTTCTCACGCCCATAAAAAGCGCCAGCGACGCAAGCCCGACGTTGATCGTGGCGGAGATGCCGAAGGCCCAGGGGTTGCGCTTGACCGCCATCCGGTCAGGCACCGGAATCGGAGACGAGGTCAGGACCAGAGGGGGTAGCATGGGAGGGAAAAAAATGTCACGGATACCCTCATAGAGGTCAACCCAGATGGGCTTTTCCTCAATGGGAACCCCGAAAGTAAGATCGAGTTCGCAGCCGCCCGTGCTGGCCGCGGCAGCTTGGAAATCTGTTTTTTTGTCGAGCAGGTCGTTGGCCATTGTTGCGTCTGGTTCCGTTGCCTTTGGGCACCGGGTCTGTTGGCCGAACGGAAGGTTGCTCGTCTCCAGGCCCATCTTTATATTATGCTTGACGCCGCCCGCTTGTGTCTCGTCTGATCGGGCCTCAGAATCCAGGGTCTCATATTCCGACGCCGCGAGAGTTTCCATAATCAATAGACGGTTTACAGCCAAAGTTGTTACCGCAAAAATCTTGCCTCGCCATTTACACTGAAAAGTGAACCAGATCGATCATACCCAGGGAGTGACGATGTCCCCAGCACCAGAGTTGAAGGCAACACTGACTTTGCCTAAAACCGCTTTTCCGATGAAGGCGAATCTGCCGCAGAATGAACCGCTTAGGCTTGCCCGCTGGACTGAGCTGCGCCTGTATGAGGAACTACGCAAAGCCGGTCGCGGCCGCCCCGCATACCTGCTGCATGACGGCCCTCCCTATGCCAACGGCCCCATTCACCTGGGGCATGCGCTCAATAAAGGGCTGAAAGATTTTGTTGTCAAATCGAAAACCATGGCCGGCTTCGATGCCCCCTATGTTCCCGGCTACGATTGCCACGGATTGCCCATTGAGATCAAGGTGGATGAGCAGCTTGGCCGCAAAAAGCTGGAGATGCCTGTACCGGAGGTTCTGGCCGCCTGCCGCACCTATGCGCAGAAGTATATTGACCTGCAAACCTCGCAGTTTGAGAGGATTGGCTGCCTTGGCCGCTGGGATCAGCCTTACAAAACCATGGCCCGCGATTACGAGGCTCGCACACTGGAGGCTTTTTACGGCTTTCTGGAAAAAGGCTTTGTTTATCGCGGCCTGAAACCGGTCTACTGGTGCATCCACGACCGCACCGCCCTGGCCGAGGCCGAGGTGGAGTACGCGATGCATACCAGCCCCTCGGTGTATGTACGCTACCGGCTTACCTCCGACCCGGCGGCGATCAGCCCGTTGCTGGCTGGCAAACATCTTTCAACGATTATCTGGACCACTACGCCCTGGACCCTGCCTGCGTCGATGGCCGTGGCCTTCCATCCTGATTTTGACTACGTGGCGCTGGCGTCAGGCGATGAAACCTACATCGTGGCAGCCGAGTTGGCTTCATCCGTGGCCGCAGCTTGCGAATTAGGTGAAACCACCGAACTGGCCCGCTTCAAGGGCAGTGTTCTGGAGCATGCAACCTTCCAGCATCCATTTCTGGACCGCAGCGTTTTAGGCGTGCTGGCCACCTACGTCACCGCAGACACCGGCACTGGCGCGGTTCACACGGCGCCCTCGCACGGCGCGGAAGATTTCTATACCGGAGTTCACTACAACATCGATCTCACCTGCCGCGTTGACGCGGCTGGCCGCATCCACGTGGACCCCGAAGCCTGGAACCACTCCACGCCTCCCGCCTTTGAAGGCAAGAAGGTCTGGGAAGCCAATCCTGTCATCGTTGCCATGATGGAAGAATCCGGGGCGCTGCTGGCCTGCCACGACCTGGAACACTCTTACCCGCACTGCTGGCGCTGTCACAAGCCGGTTATCTATCGCGCCACCGAGCAGTGGTTCATCAGCCTGGAAACGCCGGTAACCCGCGCCGACGGCTCCGAGACGACTTTTCGCCAGCAGGCCATTGAAGAGATCGACAAAGTTGTCTGGGACCCGGCCTGGGGCAAAGAGCGCATCACCAACATGATCGCCACGCGCCCTGACTGGTGCATCAGCCGCCAGCGCATCTGGGGCGTCCCCATCGCCGTCTTCCTGTGCGAGGGCTGCCAGAAACCCATCATGGATGCGACGCTTGACCGCAAGATTGTGAAGTTGTTCGAGGAACACGGCGCGGAGGCATGGGATACGACGGATACCTCCGAGTTGCTCGCTACCGGCGTCAAGTGCGCAGACTGCGGCGGATCAACCTTCCGCAAAGAGACTGACATTCTCGATGTCTGGTTCGACTCCGGCACCAGTTGGTTTGCCGTCTGCGAGTCTGATCCGGAGTTGAAGCCCGCCTACACATCTTTCCAAGAGAACAAAGGCACAGAAGTTTTGTACCTTGAAGGCGGCGACCAGCACCGCGGCTGGTTCCACTCTTCGCTGCTGACCTCGGTGGCTTTGCGCGGACGCGCTCCGTACTCGCATGTCTCGACCGCCGGATGGACGCTGGATGAGCAAGGCCGGGCCATGTCGAAGTCGCTCGGCAACGGCGTGGACCCAGTGGATATTGCCAACCGTATGGGTGGCGAGATTGTCCGCCTTTGGGTGGCCTCTGTCGACTTCCGCGAGGATATGGCCGCCAGCGAAAACCTGATGCAGCGCTGCGCGGAAATCTATAAGAAACTGCGCAACACTTTCCGTTTTTTGCTCGGCAACCTGAACGGCTTTGACCCTGCGCGCGATCGCGTTGCTGAGGCCGATCTATTGCCGCTCGACCGCTACATGCTAGCCCGAACACGCGAACTGACCGAGAATATTCTCGACTGGTACGAGCGATTCGAGTTTCACCGCGTCTACCACGCGATCAACGAGTTCGCCATTGTGGACCTGAGTTCGTTCTATCTGGACATGCTCAAGGACCGCATGTACACCTTCGCTCCTACCAGCCACGAACGCCGCTCCGCGCAAACCGTGCTCTGGCAGATTACCGAAACGCTGGTGCGGCTGGTTGCGCCCATCCTCAGCTTTACTGCCGACGAAGTTTGGGATTATCTGCCAAAGGTTGAAGGCCGCAAGGCAAGCGTGCACCTGGCGCAGTTTCCAAAAACGACGGAAATATTTTCGACCGATCCAGCCCCGTTGCTGGAAGAGTGGAAGCAACTCTTCAAGGTTCGCGACGGCGCTCTCATCGAACTGGAAACTGCACGCAAGGATAAGTTGATCGGCAAAGGCCTGGACGCGGAACTGGAGATTCATGCCGCGGACGAATTGCTGGAGTGGTTGCGCCGGCACGTCAATGATCTGAAGGAGATCCTGAATGTTTCCAAGGTCACCATACTGGATGGCTCCAAACGGGAAGGCTCTGAAGTAGGAGTTTCATTCAAGGTCTCCCCGGCAACCGGTACCAAGTGCGCCCGCTGCTGGAACTTCATGCCGGAAGTCGCCAACTACGGCATCTGGCAGAACGTCTGCACCCGTTGCAGTGAGGCATTGACGGAAATGAAGATTGCCCCGCCCACGGAGGCCGCTCAATGAAATTTACAGCGCCCCGCCGGCTGCACTGGCTGTTGATTCTCTCCGCTGTGATCATTTTATTTGACCGGCTAACTAAGACCTGGGTCACAATTCGCATTCCATATGGCGGAGCCATTCCGGTCATCCCGCACGTTTTGCGCATCACTCACTGGAACAATGAGGGCGCGGCTTTTTCGCTTTTCGCCAACACTGCCTCGCCCAATGTTGTCCGCTGGGGGCTGATCTGCTTCTCGTCGCTGGCGGCAATCCTGGTTCTCTTTCTCATGGTGCGTCTTGGCGACCGTTTCACGATGACCACCTTTGCCCTGGCGCTGATCTTTGCCGGAGCGCTGGGCAACATTCATGATCGCATCGCCTATGGTTCGGTAGTGGACTTCATCGAAGTGCACATCTTCAGCTACCACTGGCCGGACTTTAACATCGCCGACTCGTCTGTCGTTATAGGCGCCTGTTTGCTATTACTCGACACAATGTTACCGAAAAAACTGTAGTTTAATCACTGCTTCACTTTACGAGGGCTCCATGAAGTCTCCCCTTTCCGCTCAATCCATACACGTCATTTTTGCAACATTCACATCTCTTCTTTGTCTTTTTTCGTCTTCAGCAAATGCCCAGCGTTTGCCGCAGAGCGTCCGCCCAGAGCACTACACGCTCGCTCTCACGCCCGACCTCAAGGCTGCGACCTTTTCCGGCGTCGAGTCGATTGACGTAGACATTGCCGAGGCAACGGATCGCATCACGCTAAACGCCATTGAAATTGTTTTTGAGAGAGTGACCGTAACTGTCGCTGGCAAAGAGCAGAAAGCTGCCGTCGCGCTCGACAAGGAGAAACAGCAAGCCACCTTCACTTTTGCTGAGAAGCTGCCCGCTGGCAAAGCAACTCTTTCGATTCGATACACCGGCATTCTGAACAACAGTCTGCGCGGCTTTTATCTTTCCAAGACCGCCAGGCGCAACTATGCTGTGACACAGTTTGAATCCACGGATGCACGCCGCGCCTTTCCCTGCTTTGACGAGCCAGCCTTCAAGGCCACCTTCGACATTTCGCTGGTTGTCGATGTCAGTGATACGGCCATCTCCAATACTGAAATTGTTTCCGACGCCCCCGGACCTGCAACCGGCAAGCACACGCTCAAGTTCGCCACTACGCCGAAGATGTCCACCTACCTGGTCGCCTTTCTGGTCGGCGACTTTCAATGCACCAGCGGCGAATCCGACGGCGTAACCATTCGTTCCTGCGCCACGCCCGACAAGGTTGCTCTCACGCCTTACAGCGTCGATGTTGCCAGGTATGTGCTCCACTATTTCAACACTTACTTCGACATTCCCTACCCGCTCAAAAAGCTCGACCTGATCGCCCTGCCTGACTTCGAAGCCGGCGCCATGGAAAACTTCGGCGCAATCACTTATCGCGAGACCGCGCTGTTGATAGACCCCATAACGGCTTCCATTGGCGCGCATAAAGAAGTGGCACTAACCGTTGCCCACGAAATGGCCCACCAATGGTTTGGCGACCTGGTGACCATGCAGTGGTGGGACAACATCTGGCTCAACGAGGGCTTTGCCACCTGGATGGAGAGCAAGCCCATAGCCGCCATGCACCCGGAATGGAATATCGATCAATCTGTAGTCTCTGGCATAGACGGCGTACTCAACATTGACTCGCAGCCCACTACCCGAGCTATCCGCGCCAAGGCAGACACCCCGGATGAGATCAACCAGATGTTCGACGGCATCTCCTATGGCAAGGCCAGCGATGTACTGCTGACCGTCGAGAACTACCTGGGCGAGGAGACTTTCCGCCAAGGCGTGCATAATTATCTGGCTGCCCATCTTTACGGGAACGCCACCGCAGAAGATTTCTGGGGCGCGCAGACCGAGACCAGCCACAAGCCTGTGGATAAGATCATGGAGAGCCTGGTGGCCCAGCCCGGCGCTCCCATTCTTATCTTCGGAGAGCCAGCCAACGGCAAGGTTGCGGTCAACCAAAAGCGTTCCTACCTCAGCCCCAACATTCATGCGAACTCCACGCAGAAGTGGACTTTGCCAGTGTGCTTCAAAACTGCAACCAGCCAGGAGTGCGAACTTCTCACCCCTGCTGACTCTGCCCTGAAAGCACCCGCAAATGCAATGTTTTTCGCTAACGCAGGCGGCAAGGGCTACTATCGCAGCGCGTACACTCCGCGCGAATATGCGGCGCTGGTGGCACAGGTAGAGGCTGGACTATCGCCCGCCGAACGCATCCGCCTGATCGGCGATGAGTGGGCGCAGGCGCGCGCCAACAAGGCTTCCATCGGCGACTTTCTTGATCTGGCGGCAGCCGTTAAAGACGATCCCAATGCTGAGGTCATAAGCCAGGCTCTGAGCGGCGTCAATGCGATATATGAGCGAGTCGCCGCCACAGCTGAAGAGAAGACCGCACTTTTCAAGTGGATTAGCAAGACCTTTGCCCCCGAATACTTCAAACTCGGCCCCCCTGCCAGCACAGATTCAGCCAATACCAGAGAACTGCGTGCGCAGCTACTCGCAACACTTGGCCTTCACGGAGAAGATCCTCTTATCACAGCCCAGGCTCGTAATTACGCCCAACTATACTTGAGAGATTCCGCTGAGGCCGATCACACGCTGTGTCTGGCCGCTCTCGTCATCGCCGCCCGCAACGGCGATACTGCTCTCTTTGACCAATTGCAGAAGATCTACGAAACCTCAACCAACCCGGAGATCCAGATTGCGGCACTCCACCTGCTGGCAGAGTTTGTCGACCCCGCACTGGTCCAACGCTCCCTGGACTATGCCGTCTCAAACAAAGTTCGCAATCAGGACGCAGTCACTCAGTTCTCCATCTCACTCCAGAACGACGAGAACAGAGAACAAGCGTGGAAGTACATTCAGCACAACTGGGACAAGGTGCAGGCTCAGTTCACCTCTGGAATGGGCGGCAGGCTGGTGAGTTCCACCGGCAGCTTCTGCTCCGCCAGCGACCGCGCCAGCGTAGAGCAATTTTTCTCCACTCACAAGGTGGCCGCCTCTGATAAGGCTCTCAAGCATGCCCTGGAGAGCATCGACGGCTGCATCGAGATGCGCACACTGCAGGAGCCAAACTTGAAACAATGGCTGACCGCACAGACAAATTCATTACCATAGGACTTATGCCAAAATTTGCTCCAGGCCAGACTTTGCTCATCGACGCCGACGATACGCTGTGGGAAAACAACGTTTATTTCGAGCGCGCAATCGCTGCTTTTATCAGCTATCTGAACCACCGCACTTACACGCCCGCCGAGGTGCGCAAGACGCTGAACGCTGTCGAGCGCGAGACCATCCTTACCCACGGCTACGGCCTGTCGAGTTTTACCCGCTCGTTGGTAGACTGTTTTGAGCGGCTTAGCCCCGCGCCCATGACCGAAGAAAAGACCGAGCGCATTCGAGGCTTCACCCGCACCATCGCCGAGCAGGAGATTGAGCTAATGCCCGGCGTGGCTGAGACTCTGGCGGATTTGGCCACACGCCACCGGCTCATCCTCATGACCAAGGGCAACCACGCCGAGCAGGCCGACAAGTTTGCCCGCTCGGGTCTGGCAAGTTACTTCTCAGCCGTCGAGATCGTAGCTGAAAAAGACCCCGTCACATACCGCGAGGTCCTGCGGCGCCATGAGCTAGCACCGCACACAAGCTGGATGATCGGAAACAGTCCAAAGAGCGACATCAACCCTGCCCTCGCGGCAGGGTTGCATGCCGTCTTCCTCTTCCACAAAGACACCTGGGTACTGGAACATGCAACCCTCGACCCTGCACCTGCTGGTCAGCAGTTGATCGAGCTGGATTCTTTCGCAAAGCTATGCGGAGTCTTCTGAGCTACTGCCTATTCAGTACAGAGTGCAGACAAGAGCCGGCATAACTCCAGCCAGGTCGCGCAAGAGCCCACTTCTATCGACAGCCAGCCTTGTGCGACGATTCAATCTGTATTGGTCCAGAATGAGTGGACCCATTACGACGTTTGGACTCTCATCCTCCAGCCGGCCAGGCCAAGACCGAGCAGGCCAGTAGCCATCAATACCCAAGTGGAGGGTTCCGGACCTTCCTCAACCACGCCAAATCGCTGGATCGTCGCGAAATCCGCGCCGGGTATCCATGTTTGGTATGTATTGGCATCCGCGGCAGTCCAATTACCATTGGCCACAGCAAGGGCTGCTTGAGCTTCATATGGAAGCGCAGCCGGGTCGGTCGGAAACGGATTGTATTTTGTGAGAGAAGTCGGGTTCATCGTCTCCCAGATTGCCAAAGAGAGTGCTCCTCTGGTGGCCAGGGGGGCGTTGATGCCGCCGTCGCCCATCAATTCGTTGACCAGGTACGTTGCTTCCAATACCTCGCTGTAGGCAGGGTTGCTTAATCCCGAGATCGGGGTGACAGTCCCCGGGTAGGCTTTTCCAACGTAAGTATCTGCGTTCATGTCATAACAGAATACGAGGACAGATGCGTTGTTTAAGCCATCTCCGTTCATGGTTGCCATGTATGGGCCCACGGGGACATTACTATGCACACCGCCATAGGTGTCCGTGTAGGTGTAGAAGGCATAGTCGGGAGTCGAGAAGTGCGAATCCAAGGTGAGAGTTACAGAATCGGCATGGGCGATCATAGATAAAGCCAAACAAATCGCCCCAAGTGTGATCTTAGTCACAATCTTGGCAAACGGCATAATATGTCACTTCCTCCGTCTCACAAGTTATCATGATTATGTTCAATATTGACCATACAAAATTTATATTTTCTGATTTAGCTGACCAATAACCGTGTGATATCAGCCAATAACTCATCGGCCGTCCACTCGTTGCCGGGATAATAGCGCATGACCTTGCCATCAGGGCCTATCAGCGTAGTAGAAAGAGTGTGAGTAATCATCGAATCCAACCCTGGGGTAACTCCTAAATCAAAGTAACTGGTTACTATTGGGAGTAACGAAGGATCGGGAACAGCAATATCCCAGTGAGTAAATACATTCTTCGAGTCATTGCCGATGTAACTCG
>Ga0351894_1021_pt1 | contig 45235 bp, 37 predicted proteins | sample SorcelAu500001C3_FD_205829 | JGI IMG/M metagenome (GOLD analysis project Ga0351894, IMG submission 205829) | Enriched cells from Trout Bog Lake water, Wisconsin, United States - BchlTB.Aug20.5000.01 .C3 | ecosystem: Environmental > Aquatic > Freshwater > Lake > Hypolimnion/Profundal zone | place... | reverse complement strand
ATAGCGTGGCTGGAGCCAGCAGGGCGGCAGTAACAGCTCCGCCTGCTTTGAGAAAATTGCGTCGGTCCTGGATGCGGACCTCGGGTTGATCGCTCATGATACCTCCTGGGTATTTGTAATCGGATTGCCGATCGTGTGGTCCAGTAAGCAACGAGAAAATGCTCAATCCCCGGTTTGCGCCCACCTCACCGACCGCCTGAGTGTTTAGTTTCGGAGAAGCTAACCGCCAACCTCACATCATTGTTGGTTGGCTTGACCTTTTTCGCTTTCGGCGGGCTCGTGCTTCAATGAGCTTTGCGCCATCTCCGCTAAGAACTGGGCAGCCGCGGAGTAATCCACTTCGCCCAGGCCAGCGTTACTTGCAGCCGTAAAGATTTGCGCTGCGGTGGAGGTCAGGAAGGTTGGAACGCCGCTCGCCTTCGCCGATTCCAACGCGAGCATTACGTCTTTCTTCATGAGATCCAGCTTGAAACCCGGCTTGAAATTCCCTTTAAACAGAAAATCTGAAAGGCGAAGATCCATGATGCGAGAGTGTCCCGACGAGTGTCTTATGACCTCATACATCGTGCGAGGATCTGCGCCGCACCGTATGCCCAAGGTAAACGCCTCGCCCATCGCGAGAAGATGAATCGCGGCCATGGCTTGGTTGGTGATCTTAATCACCTTGCCTTGCCCTGTTGCGCCGACATGAAAGATGCTGTTCCCCATCGCCGCCAGCAACGGTCGGTACTCCTCGAGCAACGACGCATCGCCCCCAACCATGATCGTCAGCGTCCCGGCCGCCGCTGCTACGGTGCCGCCGCTGACAGGAGCATCCAGAACACGACCTCCGGCGGCTTGAATTGCCTGTTCCACCTTGAGGAGAGTCATTGCAGTACAAGTGGTCATATCTATCAGAACCTTGCCCGGAGAGAATCCCCCCAAAATTCCCTCACTGCCAAAGACTACGCTTTCGAGTTGTGCATCAGCCGGCAGAACAGTGATCACGACATCTGAAGCGCGAGCGACTTCCGCTGGAGTAAACACGATCTGCGCACCAAGTTTCACCAAAGCATCTGCCGGCTCGCGGTGTTTATGAAACATTGTTACGGTAGAGAATCCAGCATTTACGACTCGCTGCGCCATGGGAAAACCCATTGCCCCTAGACCAATGAATCCAACTCTCACCTTGTCCTCCGTTCTTCTATTTCAGTCGTTCATGCGAATGATACCTGCCGAGCCCCGTTCTGCCTCCTTGGTAGAACGGGTCGGATCTTCAGGAATGTTAAGTCGAGACCACTGCTGTCCAACAGTCTCGACGGCTCTCATGAAAGCTCCAGGCGATTGCTGCCGATCTGGCATACGAATCTTTGGATGCCAACCTACCTCGTCGAAAGACTCAGAGCCCAATCATTGTCGGTGGGAAAAGCGGGAAGGACGATTTTCCCTTCAGTGTCTGCGGTTAGCACGCCATTCCCTGCAGGACTCCACTCACCAGTTCTTGGGTCAAACCACTGTGCTTTGTAAGCAGTGCCGGGCAGTGCGCCTGATATTTCTGGATGTACTGCCCTCTTTTCGAAATACAGCTTGAAGAGCTGCTTGTCGTCCGTGCGCATCAAGAAAGACCATCCTTCTGTGGGCCAATCCCCGATTTTTGATACTGACAGGAATTCGGGATGTGGCACCAGATCCTGGTACTTGGGTCCGTCCGTCATCATGAATTTCTTTACAAATCCGACTTCATTGGCAGACTGCCATTTCACTGCCACCCACATATTGGGAAACGGGCCAAATTTGTGGGGATCCCCGCCGCATGATTGGTCCACATCTGCAAAATTCTCTCGATTACCGCGAGTCATTCCATACGCTTCGTATGCGATGCCTGCGAGACCACCACTGAGTAAATTGCCGTACATGATTGCACGGTTCCGAGCACGCTCCTCTTGCGTATCGTTTGCAATATACCAAGGCTCCTGATTGTACGCAGGCAACGGATTAGGGAGCCTGAACATCTCCAGAATTTCGTCGGCACTTCTGTTATCTCTTGGATTGTTGCCAGCTAGGTTCATCATCAACCAAGGAGCTTTGTCTCTGTCACCCCACGTTCGGTACGTTGAACCGCTGATATTCGTAGTGACAATCTGACCAAACGGAGGGTGCCCATATCGCTTGTGATAGCCGTCGAGCACCGGCCTCCACTCATCTGCCGAGAAGCCGGGAAGATTTGGTCCACCGGCTATGTCCTGGTGAATGATCCCGAACGATACCGGGTCCGCCTGATAACGTGCGAGGATATACCGGATATAAAAGAAGACTGCATTCTTAGACATGTCCGGATTTGTTGCCCCATAATAAGCCTTCATATAGGGAGCTATATCTCGCCGTAAGGTCTCCAGGAAGACCTGAAATCCAAGTGCACCGGCATACTCCACCTTCTTATCTAAGTAGCGGAAGTAGGAGGGATTAATCCTCCACATATCGGCCCCCACCTCACCGTACCCAACAGCCTTTCCGGGAAAGAAAAAGGGCCTCTCGTTCTCTTCATTCACCATGTTTTCGGCCCGGTCCTGATTCCCATTTGGCCATGTATCCCTCAGTGGAACGCCTGCTTCGTCGCTAAATTTCGCGGGCCATCCGTCGTAGGCCCAGTTCGGAAAGCTGGAAATGATGTAGATGGTATTGAATCCCTGAGCTTTCCGATATTTCAAGATGTCTTTGAAGCCGGCTCTCGGGCTGTCTACCGGATAGGATTCATCACTGTCCCGCCAGATGTAGCGAGTGGTCGAAGCGGGGTAGAAGTAGTCACCTTGTATGAAGTACGACGTCCCGTCACTCCACTGAAGCGCATGTCCGTTTGGAGTTGCTTGAGGAATGCCCCGGCGGTTGGGATTTTGCTCCTTTTCCGCCTCTGTCCAAGCGATGGCTTGAAAGCTACCTTTCTTCCCCGTCAACCCCGGATCGGAAGAGCTCGAGCCGCTTACCCAAGTCCATGTGCCTGGCTCCAGCGCCATAATTCGAACGCGAAAGGTATCGCCCCCATCCCAAAAGCCGTAGCATCGCTTACTGAAGTGGGGTCCTTTGAGGTCCACCCAGACTTCCACATCCGTGTAAGGATTGCCGTACTTGACCGCTGCCGAAAAGGTGAGTTCCACCTTTTCGTAGACATGAACTGGGGCAGCGGAGATAACCCCTTCCGAGGATAATACTGCCAGCAAAACGCTGAAGCAGATGTACTTCCATCGACCACTCATACCGTTCTCCTCCGAATGGATTGAAATGAATTCCAGCTACAAACAGACATTTGGTGCTGCTGGTCTTCGCCCTAATATGACTGTTGTGTTTTCGCGAACCAGAAAGAAGCTAACTGCTCCCAGCAGGCTCGAGCAACTAGCGGCTAGAAATGCGACAGAGAATTGACCGGTTTTTTCTACGAACCATCCCGTAGCCACGGCACTAATGATGCCAGCCACATTACCCCATGCATTCTGAAGACCTGTCCAACGGCCAGCTGCTTCAGGGCCGGCGAGCGTTTGTGTGAGTGCGAAGATGTTCGACGCGTAAACTCCAAACGTAATGCAACTTAGAAACAATGCGCAAAGTGCAAACCTGAGATCCGAAAGAAGTACCGCCGGCAGGAAAATGGCTGTCCCAGCGAGACCGCCAGCAAGAAAGCGCTTGCGGATGATAACCGCTGATCTTCCTTTGGCGATGAGCCAATCGGAAAGTTGAGCGCTAATTAGCGAGGTTCCTGCCATAAAAAGATAAGGCACTGAGCCCCAGATGGCCATGGAGTGGATGGAGAGGTGCCGCGCGTTTACGAGATAGGACGGTAACCAGCTTAAGAGGAAATACCACGCATAATTGGCACCACACAAACCGCCTACTGTGGCCCAGACTGTGCGCGAGGTAAGTAACTGTTTCCACCCTATACGATCTTGCTTCTGAAGTACAGATTGTGGCGGGATGCGCGGAGCTATCATTTTCCATGGAATAAGCCACAGTAGACAAACCGAGCCGGAGACAAAAAAGAGGCCGCGCCATCCTAATTCTGCGACAAGGGTTGCGCCGGCATATGTCCCAAGAGCGGGTCCAAGTCGGGCTCCCAGATCAACAATGGAGTTCGCAATTCCTCGCCGCCGCTCCGGAAAAGTGGCGGCCAAGATTTTAGAGATAGCTGGGTACGCGACCGACTCACCGACTCCAAGCAGGAGACGCATGCAGAATATTCCTGCAAAAGAAGTCATCAAACCGGTGCCAAAGGTCGCAAGAGACCACAAGAAAAAGGCTGCGGCATAAGCCGAGCGGACCTCTACTCGATCTACTAACCACCCACCGCCTATCTGACCCACCGAGTAGGTCCAAAAGAAGCCGGAGATGAGCAGCCCAAGCGCCCACGGAGAAAAATGGAGCTGCTGTACAAGCACAGGTGCTGCGACGCCCAGATTTCCTCGGACGAAAAAGTTCATCGTCAAGCTCACGCAGAGAAGACACACGAGCCACCATCGATGGTCGGTTCCATAAGAAGGATCGCCTTCGAGAGCAGAGTGTGAATTGGAATTGCGACAGATTTTAGTCATGTACCGGTCCTGGCAAAAACTTGTTGGATAGTCCGCCGTCCACTAACATCCCCTTGCCCCGAAGCATTTTCTTCGTAAATTGGCTGAACTATGTGAGTAACAGAAAAATACCGAAGTCCGCTGCCCTGATCCACGCTATCGAAGGTTTTTGACCTGGAATGGCAGTCCGGTTGCTGGCCAATGCTCCGGCTGTGCACCAGCGTTCGGCGCAATTGAAACTCCCTGCCCTGACGACGCCACCGTGACATTCCAGCCATCAACCACCACGAGCGGACCGTCACCACTAAAATTCTTTTCATCCGCCTCGATCGTCACCACTCGCGTCTCATTCGGGACCAGCGAGATGTAGTTATCGCTGTAATAGACGGGTAGCACGCGATGCCCGGAGGCCTGCTGGCGCAATTGGATGTGCGTCATTAAGGCGATATGGCTGGTCGGATTGTGCAAGGTCACAAAAAGAATGCGCGTGCCATCCTGGTCTTTCGATTCGGCATGCATATCCAGTTGCACAGAAGCCATATTGTTTAGATCGGTCACAACATCCGTGTAGCCCTGTTGCGCAAGCCAGTAGAAATTGGAGGAGAGCCGCTCTCCTTGCGAGTCCAGTAGTTCCAGTCTCAGAAAATGAGTGGACGCCAGCGAGACTGGAAATTCCACAGGCCCCAATGTGGTAGCCCGGGAAGAAGCGGCCGTGACCTTGACGTCATAATGAGAAGCCAATGTCCCATCCAGACCGTAGATTGAGACTCGCGCCGTCGCATTCTCAATCGTATTAGGAAGGTTGTTAATCACCTGCAATGTGCGATTCGCCTCGTTGAACTGGATGTGAACCAGTTCCGCTGCGTGCATTACTGCGAAGAGAGATGAATTGGGTTCAAGGTCGTAGTGGTAGAGCTGCCACACAAAGCTGGGCTGAGCCGGATCGCTCATCCAGGTGATGACACCTGTTGTGGGGTGGAACAGCAGCGCATTGCGTCCTTCGTACATTGCGCGGAAGGCTTCGTAGTTCGCAAGCTGTGCCTTGCGGACAAAATCGGCGAGGTTAGCAAATTTGCCATAGCGGCTGGCCAAGACAGCCGGGTAGGTATCTCCGTGCTGGTTTCCTTTTGCAAGATCGTGCTCTGCCCAATCGTCGTTTATTGACTCCCAGTCCTTTTCGGGCATCATCCCGTGGATGGATTCGAGAGTCGGAACTGAGACACTTCCAGTTTCGGTCTTGAAGAAATCGTCGGTGACGGCATAAAACTCGCGCGGCGCTCGCCAATAGTACGGACCGCTGGAGCGCACACCACCGCCGTCTGTGGAACTAGGCTGATAAAGACGAGTGGGCTCAAGCTCCGTCATAAGCTTGCGCAGGGCCGCGTCGATATTCGGGGGAGGAAAACCTTCATTGCGGGCGCACCAAACTGCAATGGATGGATGATTACGGAAGCGCAGGATCTTATCCCGCACATTTGCAATATACGTATCCATGTCCGTTGGATCGGGACCATCCAGTGGATTAGGTTGAAAGAACTCATCCCAAACCAGGATTCCGTACTTGTCGCACAGCTCGTAGAAGTCTTCGCTCGCGCTTTGACCAACCCAGTTGCGGATCATATTCAGATTTGCAAGGTGATGCATCCGGATTTGCGCTTCAAGCCGTTCCCGTGGGATACGCTTGAGCGCTTCATCGAGACCCCAGTCTCCGCCCCGGATGAAGATTGGGACGCCATTCACAGAAATGGTAAGGTTTGGAGAGCCCGGTACGCTGTATGTAATCTTTCTTACACCAAAAGATACGTCCTTCGCATCTGAGATCCTCTTACCAAGTTTGAATTGCAGATGGAGTTTGTATAGATTCTGGGCGCCATACCCATTGGGCCACCACAGGCGGGGATGTTCCATATGCAACGCCGGTGCTAATGTGGGATTGAACTTTACAATCTGCGAGCTATGAGGCGCCAATTCGACCTGCTGCTCGAAAACAACGCTCTCGATACTCCCCTTTAGTTCTCCCTTCATTGGCATGTCACTGGTATTTTCCAACGTTGCCTGAACAGCCACATCTGTAGAGTCGGTGCGTGGCAGCGGCAGATCTGTAGTGACAAGAGTATCCTTCACCAAAACGGGGCCAGTTGCCGAGAGAAAAACCTTTTGCCAGATACCAGTGTCGCGATCGCGAATGGCTGGAATCCAATCCCAACCAATCGTGGAGAGAAACGTCGGCCCATCGATGGCCGATTCACCACCGTTCTGTCCAAGTCCATTTCGTAGTGTGTGTTCGTGAGATATGCCCGGGTGGGGCTGCGGCGAAACGAGAACTGCCACTATGGCCCGTGCGCCCGGTTTCACATGAGATGAAATATCGAAGACCCCGCGAATGAACGCACCTCTCATCGCGCCAACCTGTTCTCCATTAACCCATACAACGCCAGAGTAGTTGATGCCCTCAAAGTTGAGCCAGACATGCTGTCCCTTGTAGGACATTGGAATGTCGATCTCTGTCCGGTACCAATATGATGTGCGCGCAAGGCTTTCGGGAATAACTTCCGGGCGGTTGTTTTCGCCATAGAGAGGCTCGGGATAGACGTGGTTGTTGACTAATGTAGTAAGTACCGTGCCCGGAACAGTGGCTTGAAGCCAACCTTCTGCTCTAAACCCCGCAACCGAAACTTTTGCGCCTGCTTCCGGCACCTTGGCAGCATCCTGCAAATACCAGCCATTTACCGGAACGCTCGGCGTCGGTGAGCTTGGCTGAGCAATGACAGAAAATGGAACTAGACATGCAATAACAATTGAAAGAGGCCTGGACACTCTACGCGCAGATGCTTTCGTTGGCATTTAGATCCTCAATGGTTTCTGAAATGAATGGCGCTTTCTTTTCGGTACGCTCACTTATTAAGAATCTACAACATTATGGGTTCGCTGGAAGTACGAACAGGTCAACACCGGTGAAATCGCTATTGATTCAATAATTGATTGCTCTTTGAAGCTCGTCCGCTGCGAAATCAGCACGCGTAGAAGTTGTACAGCCAGCGCAACAGCTCTTCTGAGCATCGACGAGCTGATAGCGCCAACAGGAGTCAATCCGACTTTGAAAGCTCAACTCGCAGGTTACGCCACATAGATTTCGATTATTCCCATTGGCCCCGCGGTTCCGCGGGGCCAATGGTAGAGGAGACGAAACGTTTACCAGATTATCTTCCCGGCAAACTGAACAACACGGCCGGCATTCGCCCCCCGGATTTGGCCGAACGTTGCGCTTGATACTGTTACATCAGGGTTATTGAAGTTCACATCGTTGAACGCGTTGAAGAGCTCCCCACGAATCTGCATCATCACGTTCTTGAATCCAAGTGGAATCTGTCTCATGATTGAAAAATCGTGGTCAACATAACCCGGACCGTACAGTGCACCGCGCCTCACATTCCCATAGGTCCCGGCTGGAATGAGAGAGATCGGTTGAAAGGCTGCTTTGTTAAAGTATGCAGCAACCATGGCCGGTCTGTTTGCGTGACTGATGGGCAGGTTACTGGCAGTCATTCCTGGAGCATACTGCGCTATTTGTGCAGAGTTCGCATAGTTGCTGCCATTCTGCGCTACGTCCGATCCCATGAGGAACTGCAGTGGGGTTCCGGACTGAACGCGATGTAGACCAGTGAATGTCCAGTCTTTAAGAGCTCCCCGTAGGAAATTATTTGAGAAGGTCACCTTTGGACTGTATACCTCCGACACTGCCAAGGTGTTGCGAACGTCAAAGAACGAGGGAGCTCTATTCCAGTTCAGGTCGAAGGGATTAGGGACGGTGCTTGTCAATCCGGTTCCAATGTCCCCTATATTTGTCAGGATTTTTGCGCGCGTATAGCCGGCGTTAAGTGAGAATCCATGAGTTACGGCGCTTCGTACACTGATGGTGCCTCCCTGGTAGTGGCTGTGGTAAAAGCTACCAAGAACGCGGTCCTGTGGCGATAGAACGCCGGGGGAATACGTAACGCGGTCATTGACGTTCTGCGCCGAGGGCGCTTGACCGTATTTTGGATCGTTAGGATCCGGGACGGTGATATTCCTGGCTGCATTGAATTGGGTATGACCCATCTGATTAAAGGTGGGCTGCCCGACATACGAGACTTCGAGCGTCCAATTTCGCGAGAGCTGGTGCTGGATATCAAGCGTCCAGTGCTCGCTGGTGGGTACTTTAAAGTGCGGAACTGTGTATACAAAAGTGATCGGCTGGCCCCAGGTACAAGTCATGTACGGGTAGGCGCTAATCGCGGTGCACCCAAAGTCGCCTGGAAGTGCAGCTTGCGTTGGAGGCATCGGAAGATTCAACGAACCAAAGGGATCATCGAGCGTTCCATTGCGAAGGACATCAGTTCCCTCCCACGGTCCCTGAGAAGAGTGCAATTGTTCTCCGCCGTCTGCCTGGAAGAAGGTTCCACCAGCGGCGCGGACCACTGTTTTCTGGTTACCAAAGACATCCCAGGAAAAGCCGAGGCGAGGGGCAAAAGTGTTCCAAGTAGCGTACTCAAGCTTATGCGGAACTTGCGGATCGCCAATAAAAAGAACTCCTGGAGGAGAGTTGGGGCGAACGGTCGACTTTTGGCCAGGAATAAAGGAGACATCGCGCCCGGATTTTTGCGTGAAGGGGGTAAAGGGCTCCCAACGGATACCGTATTCAAGGGTAAACCGGGGAGTGACTTTGTACGTATCCTCGGCAAACAGCGCGTGTTTCCACCCAATAGGACTGTTATCGGCTGCGCCATAATTGAATGTTCCGGTATCGAATCTACCAAGTACAAAATCAGCAAATGCGTTACCTGTCTCGACGCCGCTAAAGGTCAGACTCCGAGTCAGGGCTAGCTGATAGTAGAAGTAGCTCCAGATTCCCTGATAGCCGAATTTCATCGTGTGCCGGCCGTGTATCCAGGTAACGGCGTCATTGTATTCAAATTGGTTGTAGTACTCATAAGTGATGCCAGGATAGGCGAGGTTTGGTCCGCCGGTAATGCTCGCTGTTAGGCCGCGTCCGCCACTCGGATCCAGTGGAACATTCACCCCAAGCGAGGACGGCTGAACCACGGAATTAGGGCCGCCTACAGCTTTGTTGTATGTGTAGGCCATCAACCCTTCGTTGATGAGGTTTGGACTGAAAGTATGGGTATCGTGGATTTCACCCTGCGCTATGTTTGTTCTGATTGACTGGGTGATGTAGCTAATATTTCCGGGCAAGCTGGAATTGTCTGTGTGGTCGAAATCGAAGTCAATAAACAGAAGGTTTTTTGCCGACATATTGTAGTCAAGTCTCCCCAAATAACTATGGTTGTTGTAGGGACTTGGCGTGAGTGTGGTTATTGACGTAATGCCCGTTGGAAAATAGGCGGTCATTATCTTCTGCGCGGCAGTGCTAAGGCATCCCGAATTGATAATGTTGTTGGCAACGCACGGTTGCGCAGTGCTGTTAGTCAGAGGAAGCCCGGTGAGTGGATTGTTCGGATTCGTCAGTACTTTGCCGGGTAAAAGAGCACTAAAGTCGCCGCCTCTCTGCGCTGTGGTTGGGAGGGAGACCGAGGATGAGCCAGCTTGCAGTCTCTCCCAGAGTTGCTGGAAAGACCCAAAATAAAAGAGCTTGCCACCAAAGCCTTTGATTGGACCACCAGCCGTAAAGCCTGGCTGATTCTGGACTTGTCCAGGTCGCTTAGTTTGGAAATAGCTCCTCGCGTTTAAGTCTGCGCTCCTATAGAATTCCCATGCTGTGCCGTGAAACTGCCTGCTTCCCGACTTTGTCGCCATGGATATCTGCCCGCCGTTGGTGAATCCATACTCGGCAGGGAAATCGTGGCTTTGAATGCGAACCTCCTGGATTGCATCCGGCGGAGGTGGGTTGAAGCTCGTAGCTTGATCCCAATTCATGAAATTCGCGCCGTTCAGCATATAGTAGTTTGCAGTTTGATTGCTGCCATTGATGCTTGCGAGCGGCCCGCCGCGGGCATCAGACATCGTTTCAGGAGCGGACACGCCGTACACATTCGACATCGTCAATGTTAGGGAGATGATATTCCGCCCGTTTAGCGGAAGGTCCTGAACACGACTGTCATCAACCAGGTAGGACTCAGTCGACGTAGTGGTTTCCACCATCGGAGCCGAACTCGTCACTGTGACCTGCTCAGTGACCTGACCGACGGACATTTTGAAATCCTCACGAAGATTCCCGCCAGCAGTTAACTCCACGTCTTTGATTGTCTGGCTACTAAAACCAGGCGCCGTGGCCGAAATCACATAGACGCCACGGGGCATACTGACGAAGTTGTAGAACCCGGTGGAATCAGATGGTACCGATCTGCTTATGCCTTGATCCGTCGTGGTCGCTGTTACGTTCGCTCCGCTGATTGCAGCTCCGCTTGGATCGTGGATGTAGCCGCTGATGGTCCCAGAGAACTGGGCGAACAACGGCATCTGAAACAGCATTGCGCAAGCAATCAAAGTGAGAATTTGCGCGCCGATCTTGCCTCGAAGAGAACCTATCGATTTCATTGCTTATCCTCTCACGCTCTGGTTGTCTGATGTGCATGCTGGTTAGCGATACGACACCAAGAGCTTTCCGAATTTTAAGAGAATGTAATCCTACACTATATATTTTGTCAAGTATTATTTTTAGCTTTGATTTTGACGGCTCGCTTTCCGAGTGTACTTTCAACTGTTGTTCTATAACGCCTTTATTTACTTATTTATAGAAAACTCAACATTCAGCATATTTCGCTCCTATGGGACAGACCCTCATCCCGGCCAAGGGGAAATTGAGAATCTGCAAGGAACAACTCTCGAAGAACTTTGAGCAGTCTAATGAGCGCTCGCCTCACATTGAATCTCTAAATTTTCCTCATTGAACGCTGAATATTGTTGCTTTCTTGCGTAAATAGTAATCTATTCGATGCAAGTGCATCCAAGGCAAAGGACTATTTGCTCAGTTTTGTGAAGAGCTTATCCTCTACACGCTACTTGACAAAATATATTATATTTGATTCACTGAGCTTTCGATTTAGGAATCATCAGATTCATAATCGACAGACAGGAGACGAATGTGACCTGGAGATTGTTGACTCGCCGCGAATTTGTCAGAGTGGGCGCAGGTGCTGCCGCAATAGGAGCCGTCCCAAAGTCGATGTTTGCTGTAGCTGGGGGCTCTGCTACCGAATCAATCCACACGTGGGAGAAAAAGGAGCTGACCTTTGTTTCAGCTCAAACTTTTTCCAATCCCTACACTGATGCGACAGTATGGGTAGATCTGACCGGACCGGGATTTCAGAAACGAGTCTTCGGATTCTGGAATGGTGGAAATAACTTTTGCGTCAGGATCGTTGCAACTGCGCCGGGCCCCTGGCATTGGCGAAGTGGTTCCGAACCCTATGACTCCGGCCTAGCTGACAAGACAGGTTCTTTTTGGGCAACGGAATGGACGGAAGAAGAGAAGCTCGAGAATCCACTCCGTCGCGGCTTTCTTCAACCTACGCCGAATCACCATGCTTTGCAGACCGCTGATGGCAATCCATTTTTCGTGCTGGGAGACACATGGTACTCTGCTGGGACGAACCGCTTCCGATGGTACGACGATGATCAGGAGCGGCCCATCGGGCCAACTGCAGGATTCAAAGATTACGTCCGCTATCGCAAGACTCAGGGCTATAACTGGGTAAACATTATTGCGGCATTTCCTAATTGGGAAACAGACGGACTTCCCTGGCATATCGTAATGGATGACCCAGAGAAGACTACGGTTCGTTCCGCGTGGCTAGAATTCGGCACTGAAAGTGCCAAGAACATGGACAATGAGGGCGGTCGGCCGTTCTTCTTTCCAGGAAAGGTTCCGGGCTTCGAAAAAGTATTCCCTGACATCGAACGCATCAACCCGGAGTACTTCAAATACATCGACAGAAAGATCGACTATCTGAATACTCAGGGTTTCGTCCCATTCATTGAAGTCTCGCGGCGCGACGCAAGCGAGCTATGGAAAAAGTACTACGCATGGCCTGAATCATACGCGCGCTTTATCCAATACATCTGGACACGCTATCAGGCGAATAATACCGTTCTCAGCCCCATTCACCTCGACATCATTCAGGAATGTATCCCTGTCCCGGATTTCGTCAAGGCTATCAATCTCGTCATGAGGAAATATGGCCCCCCTCCGTTCGGAACACTGTTGTCTGCAAATGCTAATCCCTCGACACTCGTCAATTGGGGTGAGGACTCCTGGGTTACCCTGCATCAGGTAGGCAATAAGCGCGAACATGAATACTACTGGTACATGGCTGAAATCTTCCGCGATCCACACCCTCAGCCTGCACTCAATGGAGAGCCGTATTATTCAGGATACGCTGACGCTCGGGCTCATATAGGCGGGTACGAATTCGGTGCCGTTGGTGGAACCCCGAAAGACGATCTGTACGTGCGCTCCGGCATGTATGGTAGTTTCCTCTCCGGCGGATTAGCTGGACATGTCTATGGAGCTGAGGGCATCTGGGGTGCGGATATTGAGCCTACTGCACCAACCAAAATGTGGGATGCTTTCCAATGGAGCTCCGCTGCGCAAATGAAGCACCTGCGGAGTTTCGCTTTCTCGATTGGCAAGCGTTATCAGGATCTGGTCCCCGATTCAGGCTACGTTGTTCCAAGTGAAACGCGCGTTGTGAAAGGTTACGAAGGCTGGGCTTATGCGGCTCGCACAGCGGATATGCGCATCTTTCTTGCCTATTTTGAAAATGGTTGCCCAGTGAGCCGCGTCCGCGGAGCCATCCCGATGAGCAATTATCGCGCGCAGTGGTTTGACCCGCGACTGGGAGTTTGGTCCGATGTGGGCGATGGAGTTGCTCAAGCGGATAACATTGGCGAAATTCAGCTGCCAGACTTTCCATCTGCAACAGACTGGGGTCTCAGCCTCGTCTATCAAGGACCCTCTCCGATGCCAAGCCATTTCTAGGACGCCATTTATGGATAGGCCACGATACGGAGTTTGGCCTACTGGATCGACTTTCCATTAATCGATACCTGCAGAACTACGACGTTCATGGTAGGCAAACCGAAACTTATTCATTAATGAGGGCGGCGCTGCATTCCACCGTCTTACGGAGAGATTTTCCAACTCAAACATGTCTTACAGCACAAACTAATGGGATTGGAATTCAATGAAGAACTTGTCTTTAGCAATAGGCGGTGACCACGCAGGCTTTCTAATGAAGCAGCACATTATCGAGTTCTTGAGAGGCGAGGGGTATGAAGTAAAGGACTGCGGATCATTCAACCGCAATCCCATCGACTTTCCGGATATCGCCATAGATGTATGTAGCCAGGTGCTCGAAGAAAAAGCACAGCGAGGGATACTCGTTTGTGGTACTGGAGTCGGCGCGTGCATTGCGGCTAACAAGATACCACGCATTCGTGCCTCAGTTTGTCATGATATATACACTGCTCACCAATGCGTGGAACATGATGATGTTAATGTTATGTGTATCGGTGCTCAAATCATTGGCTCAAAAGTTGCGGAAGATTGTCTGCGCGCCTTCTTATCAGCCAAGTTCAGCGGAGAGGCTCACTTCCGCAGGCGAATCGACAAATTGAGTAAACTGGAACGCTCAACTATAGCTGGAGCTCGATCAGATGGCGATACGGATCGACGTCGCTGAATCTGTACTCAACAAGACGACTCATGAGAATGAAGCCTGCCAGCGACTTATGAAGATCCCTGGCATCGGACCGGTTACCGTGATCGCACTCATCGCGGCCACCGGCAACGGAGGGGCCTTCCGCAAGGGGCGGGAGTTCGCGGCCTGGATGGGCGTGGTTCCACGGGAGCACTTAACCGGCGGCAGGCAGAAACTACTAGGATTCAGCAAACACGGAAACTCCTACCTGCGAAGACTGTTCATACAAGGTACTCGCGCCGCCTTTCAACGACGTACAAAGCAGGCACCCGGTCTGAGCGAATGGCTGGCGCAACTTGCGGGACGCACCCATCACAACGTTGTTGCCGTAGCATTATCCAACAAACTGGCCAGAATCACCTGGGCCGTACTTGCAAAGGAGAAACAGAACCGGCTTTTGGCTTTGACCAATCTGTAGACAGCCTGACTGGCCTGCAGATGATTCCTGGCTAAAGCCAGGCTTGGAAATCTGCGCTTCAATACAACCGCCTCAACGATCAGTAAAGCTCAAGTCAGCCCGAGGACAATAGCTGGGGCTGGATGAGCGGATTCAGAAGCAATAAAATTAATCCGTAAGATGTCCTCCAACGCGCTTAGTATATGGGACTGCATAAGTTCTTCTGCTTGCTTTTGCTTGCCAGCTTCTAACAGTTTGATAAGTTCTTCGTGTTCTTCGACGGCGCGGGGCGGTCTTCCTTCAATTTGTTCTGATTTAACTGCGAACATCTCACATTGGTGCGTGACTTGGTCCATGGCTGAAATGAGGTATGAGTTCTTTGCGATCCGCAAGATTGCGCTATGGAAATCGCGATTGTAGATATTGTATTGCTCCAAGTCGTGGGCTTTGATTGCTGACCTGCCAACAACCTGGTTTTCGAGTAACCACTTAACGTCTGCTTTTGTGACATTTTGGCAGGCCAGACGAATGCCCATGCGTTCTAGGGTAGTGCGGAACTCGTAGAGCTCACGAATCTGCGGTTCATTATATACACGCACAAACCATCCCTGATAGGGAAACTTCACAGTTAGCCCATCCAGTTCAAGTCGCTGGATCGCTTCGCGGACGGGAGTTGTACTGACGTTGAGTTGTTTCGCAATAGTGTCAGGGCGCATCGGGCTACCCTGCGTAATACGACCCGTTACAATCTGTTCTTTTAAGAGATTGTAGACGCGAACCCCCAACTGCATGTTTTCGTGCAGTGGCTTTAGTTCTTTCATGGGCGCGTTTGTCGAAGTCTTACGTCTTGGCATAGATCACCTTTGCATGCGTGAAGAAATCTTGTGCAGTTGATCCGATAGAAAAGGCACCTAGTCCAGAGTCCTTTCTACCGCCAAAAGGTACATGTGCTTGGCTCGCTGTACCGTGATTTACATGAACCATGCCAGCATCGAGAGCCGCGATAAAGCGAGGAACTAATTCGCTTCGAGAAGTGAAAAGAGCAGCTGCAAGTCCGTAGCGCGTAGAATTTGCAACCGAGAGAGCTTCCTCGGCGGTCTGCACTCGAATGATAGGCAGAACAGGGCCAAAGATTTCCTCATTCGCCAATTGGGAATTGGAGGCAACATGGTCGAAAAGGGTTGGCGCGTAGTAATAGCCGTCACGCTCCGGATTCGCGACCAGGGGTTTCCCGCCTGCAAGCAATGATGCGCCGGATTCGATTCCCAGCCGGACGTAACCGTCAACTGTTTTCATCTGATGATCACTCACCAACGGGCCCATTGTTATGCCTTCCAGCAAGCCGTCTCCGGTCTGAATGCGTTCTATGGCACTAAGAAGCTTGGCAATAAAAGCATCAGCCTGAGATTCGAGTACGATTACTCGGCTTAGAGCAGTGCAGCGTTGACCACTACAGAGAAATGCAGCGGTTACGACTTCTTGGGCAGCACCTCCAAGATCATTATAGTCAATTATAATGGCAGGATTCTTTCCTCCAAGTTCGAGATGAACACTTGCCAGGCGACTGGCAGCTATCGCATTTAGTCGTGTTCCAACCTCAGATGAACCAGTGAAGGTTATCCCATTCACCCGACGATCCGAAACTAAAGCGTCGCCGATGGTAGATCCCGGCCCCGTTACGAGGTTGGCGACTCCAGGGGGAAAGCCGGCTTTTTCCAGGACTTTCATAAGAAACACCGTCGACCAGGGAGTGAGAGAAGCTGGTTTGATGACCGCAGTGTTGCCATAAGCGAGCGCGGGAGCCATCTTTCTAACCGGAGTAACGACTGGGAAGTTCCAAGGGCAGATGGCTGCCACTACTCCGAGCGGTTCAGCAATACTCCAGCAGGAGATCCCGGAGCGTTCGGAGGGGAAGGTCTGTCCGCAAACACGGCTTGCCTCTCCAGCCATAAAGCGTGCCTCGGTCGCGGCGCGTAAAACTTCTCCCGTTGATTCAGCGAGGGGCTTCCCCTGCTCAAGCGTGATAATCCGTGCTAATTCGGCTTTCGACTCTTCAATCAGCTGGGCGAACCGGAACAGCAAGGCACCCCGCTGTGGACCAGGCGTAGCCGCCCAGGCCGGCGCCGCTGCTTTGGCGGCTGCCACGGCAGCATCGATGTCAACTTTGGTCGAGTTTGGAAATTCGCCGATTATTGTTTCGGGGTGAGCTGGGTTGCTCCGTTCATAGTAGCTGCCATCGCGAGGTGGAACCCAAGCTCCACCAATAAAATTTGCGTGCTTATCCATGACGTCCTATGCCGCGGCAATGGTCTAAAGGAGACGCCGCAGAATTCTCTCCAAATCGTCAGCGGTTGTGCGTCGAGGATTCACGGGAACGTTACCGCTCTTCATCGCTTCAGCTGCAACGAGGGAGACATGATGTTCGCGAAATCCGAATGCAGAGAGTGTACTTGGTATCCCAATATCGGCAGCTAATTGTTGGACTGCCTCAACGGCGCAATGTGCTGTGTCTATCCGGCTTGGATCGTCTATTGGTTGGGCCAAGGCTCGCGCGACCTCTACAAAACGGTCCGGAGCTGCCAAGTGATTGAACTCCATAACTGGAGAGAGCGTGATGGCAAGCGCTAACCCGTGCGGCACACACAAGTCCCAGCTTCCAAGCGGCATTGCCATGGCGTGAGCAATACCTAAGCGGGTAGGATTCATAGCAATTCCTGCCATGGTACTTGCCAGCATCATTGCATATCGAGCCTCTCGATCGCCGTCGTTTTGCACTGCTCTGCGTAAGTATTTGCCGATTAACTCGATGGCTTGAAGTGCAAGTGCCGCTGAAATGGGCTGACATGCTTTGTTGGTGTAGCATTCGATAGCGTGCGCCAGAGCATCCATACCGGTCCATGAGGTTAGGTGCGGCGGTAAATTCAGTGTCAATTCTGGATCGCAAAGCGCCATACTCGGATAAAGCAGAACGCCGCCAATAGCGACCTTCATGCCTTGACTCTCATCGGTAAAGACGGACCAAAGCGTGACTTCGCTTCCGGTACCTGAAGTGGTAGGAATAGCGATCAATGGAAGTGGTTTGTTCTTGATTTTGTTTAATCCGACGTAATTGAGGCATGAGCCAGCATTTGTCGCCAAAGCGGCAATCGCTTTAGCCGTATCCAATGAGCTTCCACCGCCTATGCCAATCACAACATTGGCGCCGGCGTTCTTGAGCTCTTCAACCGTGCTGTCGATCAGCGATGAACTGGAATCTGGCTTAACCCGGTCGCAGACGCTCGACTCGATTCCTGCGCTTCGCATGATACTAGTGATCTCGTCCACAATCCCCGTAGTTCTGAGACCGGGATCTGTAACCAGAAATACCCTATCGGCACCCAGTAGCCTCAGCTTCTCCGGCAACGTGTGACGGACTCCGAGGCCGAAATGAATATCCGTCGGAACCGGAAGAAAATTGAAAGTCTTCGTAGTGTCTATTTGCATAAACTTTGCTCGTTCTTACATGCAAGATTTCTGTGACGGAAAGGTTACACCGGCCCGATTGCCCAAATCCAGGAGTTCTTCCACTACTTCTTTGCTCAGGGATATTCCCAATTCACGGTTTTGGGCCTCTGCCCGAAGTTCAGGCTCGCCGGGAAGCAACACGCGTTCGACTCCTGGGACAGGTGGCGAAGCGGTCAGCATGGCAAAAAGCTCTTTAATTCGACCATTGAACTCTTCGGTGGAGATAAACAGGTCACGACGGATCGCAATCATTACGTGACCGACATCCTGCAAAGCTTTTAGGTTTTCCAAGGTGTTCAGACGCGGACCAAATGCTGCGCTGGTCAGGACACCAGACAAGACATCGATAAGAAAAGAGATTGCCGATCCCTTTGCACCTCCGAATGGGAGCACAGCCCCAAGTAGAGCTTCATGTGGATCAGTAGTGGGTATCCCTTTTGGGTCCAATGCCCACCCCGCTGGAATGGGCTGATTTGCTTTTGCTGCAGCAATGATCTTTCCTCGTGCAGCGACACTTGACGACGCATCAAATATCAAGTGCGGCGGGGAACCCGCAGGGATGCCAATTGCAAATGGATTTGTGCCAAGGAAGCGCTCCCTGCCTCCGAAAGGTGCCATATTAGGGGGAGCGTTTGATATCGCACAGGCAATAAACCCTGCGTTGACGGCCTTTTCCACGTAGAAGGCACCTACTCCGAAATGATTACTCCGGCAAACCCCTGCGATGCCAATCCCCGCGCCAATCGCCAATTCCATGGCAACTTCCATAGCGCGAAGACCAACAACGGCCCCAAGCCCATTGTCGCCATCGACAAGCGCGGCCGCGGCAAACGGCCTCGTAACGTTTATGAGTGGACGTGCATTGACTACATTTGCATGAAGGCGGCGCGTATAAACCGGCAAGCGGATGAGTCCATGCGAATCCACTCCGCGAAGTTCGGCAAGCACCAAGTTTCTCGCAACGGTCTGCGCGTCCTGTGGAGGTACATTTGCGTGCTGCAGGATTGCACTGGCGTATGTCAGCAGCGCGTCAGAATCATAACGGTCGGCAAATATACCTTGTAAAGATGCGGTTTGGCCTATCATTTTGCATGCTCAGTTTGAGGCATTTTAAAATCAGGTAGTGCCAGAATCTTCAAAGTAGTCACCCCATGCGCCAGTTGAGCGATGATTTCTAGCTCGCGATCACGGCGCCGGACTGACTGTTCATACACTTCATCAGCATCCTTTTGCTTAATTACAACCAAGCCGTCGGAATCTCCCACAATGATATCTCTGGGGTGGACTTCAACTCCCCCAAAAATCAGCGGCTGATTGAGTGAGCCGAAGCGCTCCTTCGTGCAAGCACCAATGGCTAGTCCGCGACTGAAAATAGGGAATTGTCGTTTTGCAATTGCTTCGATGTCCCGAACAGCTCCGTCAACAACCACACCGACCACTCCCCTTGTTTGTGCAGCTGCCGTGAGAATCTCACCCCAGGCACCGGTCAACATGTAGCTTCCCAGTTTGGCAACGATCACATCACCAGGTGAAGCAATCGCTACCGCATGATGCAGCATCAGATTATCGCCTGGGGGACATTCAACTGTCAGAGCCGCACCGCATATCTTGGCTCCCTGCCACGCGGGGCGGATTGTGGGATCCACCATGCCTCGTTTGCCAGCAGACTCATAAAGTGTCGCTGGATCGAACTCGGCAAACCGACTTACCGAAGAGGATGCTTGACGTGATTTATCCACCATCTACCTACCACCTTTCTGAATCCAATCTGTTCTTGCTTCGCCTGCGAGTTGCTCAAAAGTACTCGCACGAGCGATGCGTCAAAACCTCACCTTCGGAGAGGCCGGCTTCGTCATTGTCGATGAAGCTTACAAAACTAAAGCCTCTTACAGCCTTCGATGCAAACGATCCCGCCCTAAGCCTAGGCATACTGAAACGCCAACGTGACAAAATTGATCTCACCACAAATTTAACTGGGCTGGACAAATGAAACTCGGCCCGGCTAAGAGCGATAACGCCTTTGCATTGGAAAATCATTTAACTCGACATTATATATCATATTTTATTACATGTTGTCTAGCTTTTGGCTCTATCCAACAAACTGGACAGACTGGCAAAGGCTGTGACAACGCCATAGTGCACATTCTAAGTAGGTTAACATGTCAAGCAGGTTTGCAGAGGAAGCACGGAGGCTCACCCTGTGTATCCCAAATTTTGGAAAACCTACTGCTGTATCTTGTTTTTGCAGTCAATCACAGCTTACAACCGGATAAAACTAGCCAATCAGAGCTTTTAACCGTTTCTGAACGTAATTCGGTAAGCCGGAATTATAGAAGAGCTGAATGACGCCTTCGGCCAAAGCCGACGGGGTCCTATTCCGCCTCCGCAATACTTACCGAATTGCCTAGTTCGCAAATGACACCTCACTATGGCTGTTCCGCCAGATCGGCAGAATTACCGCACACTCTCAATATAATCGGCTTCAAGCGGCCGGGTATGTTTGAGTCTTCGATGAGAAATCCTGCGTCATGGCAACTTGTACTTTTTTAAAATCAGCCTTCCCCTCAAGGGTCGAGACAATCTCCCTGCCGATCACCAGTGAAGCAGTAGCTGCCGGGGAAGGTACGTTGCAAACGTGGAGAATTCTATCCTGATAGGCAAAATTGAAGTCGTCCAATAGGTTGCCGGAACGATCCAACGCCTGAGCGCGCACGCCCGAGCCTCCTGGCGTAATGTCCTGCTCGGTCAGAGATGGCAACAGCTTCTGTAACGCACGCGTAAAGGCCCGCTTGTTCCAGGACCTGTACAACTCTCCCATTCCGCTTTTCAAGTTAGGGGCAACCATCTTCCAAAAACCAGGAAACAAGGCCATCGAAAATGCATCCACGAGATTAAACGATGTCCGTGTATATCCCTCGCGTTTAAATGAGAGCACCGCATTCGGCCCCGCTTCGACACCTCCATGGATGCGCTTGGTGAAGTGCACGCCCAAGAATGAAAAGCGAGGATCCGCTACTGGATACACCAGGGCTTTGATGAGATAGTGCTTGGAGGGCGCGAGATCATAGTATTCACCGCGGAACGGTATGATCCGGAGGCCAGAACTGGCGCCCGCCATTTTGGCGATCATATCGCTCTGCAATCCTGCGCAATTGACGACGTAGCGCGCATGCACGGTGCCGGAAGCAGTTTCAAGCACTATCCCGCCAACTCCACGCACGATGCGCTCGACTCCATAGCTGGTTAGAATCTCACCACCGCCCTGTTCAATAAGCTCCGCATACTTAACCGAGACCATCTTGAAGTCCGTAATGCCGGTGGTCGGCACGTGGATACCACGAATACCCGACGCGTAAGGTTCGATTTCACGTATTTGCCCGGCATTAAGCTCCCGAAGGCCAGATACGCCATTCGCGCGTCCGCGACGCAGGAGTTCATTGAGACAAGGTATTTCGCGCTCTTCGGTTGCGACGATGATCTTGCCGCAAATATCGTGTGGAATAGCGTGCTCCTCGCAGAACTGAATCATGGCTGACTTGCCCTCGACGCAAAGCCGAGCTTTGAGCGAGCCGGGCTTGTAATATATGCCAGAGTGTATGACACCACTATTGTGTCCAGTTTGGTGAGAAGCGACTTCACACTCTTTGTCGAGAACGATGACCTTGAGGCTCGGGTATTTACGAACGAGTTGCAAACCGACGGAGAGCCCAACAATCCCAGCTCCAATAATCGCTACATCGCAATGTTTATCTTGCATTGTGCAATATCAACCTTTCTGCGTGGTTACTATACTGTGACAGTCGCCCGAACGCAAGCACTAAGGAAAACCTTCAACCCATCGCGTCCGTCAGTGAGCACGTTTAGCCGAGCTGCATTGAGAGCGTCGCTCTCCAAGACGGAGTACTTTGGGCGCGAAACTTTGGCGGGAAATTCCCAGGACTTGCCTTCTCCAGGTAAGCTCTTGTGCCGATGGCGCGGAAAATTTCGCAAGCGCATTCATCTGGCATTCCCTTTTTAGATCCAGAATCCCTGCAATTGTACCGCTCCAGAGGTAGAGCGCAACGCCGAAAGAACATTTGCGTTGAAAATGACAGCGTATGCTGCGGAAATAACCTGGCAATCTACTGCCGTCCTTGCCTGGTCTGCCTCGTAGAAACATCTCGTCGCCGTTTTCTTCGACACTTCTTTTTCCTGTCACTTCCTGTCATCGGTATTCTGCTCAACACCACCAGCAGATCAGTTTGACGGAAACCTTCCATTCGAGATGAACACAGAGATCGGGGCATCCGACGAGTTCTGTCATTCAAACTCATCGTACCTTCAGTAAGCTAAATGCCGGTCTCGAGACCAGGATGAGCGGCGGCTTCGGCTTGACGAGTACATGCGCCTTAGAAAAAGCAGAATCTACTCCCGTGACCTCTCTATTTGCCCTCTTCTTTCTTTCGGAAATTAGGGTTCGATCAGGGTGCTGAAGCCTCATTTTGAGTGCTTTTGTGCGCTATCTGAGCCATCAGTGCGATTTAGAATCAATGGGTTACGATTCGTGATCGCTCTGTCACGGCAGAGGTCACTGGTTCCCGGTTTAGCCATGAAGCCGCAGTCGTTGTGCAGAAATCACCTAGTCACCTGACACTGGCGGCGATGCGCCGAATTTGGCTGCCGATTGAATCCTTGAGGTCTTTGGGCAGGGCGTCCGTCTGTTCAAGTGTTTTCCAGGATTCAGCAGTGCGCTCGGCCGTTTCGACGGCGATCTTCCACAGCGGGCTTGCCGGAATACGTGCCGTATCGGCAAAACGGCGCATCTGGTCGGGTGTGATTTCGGAAAGACTGCGGCTGTCGCCGAAACTTAACGCCAGTGTGTCGCCGGGAATATAGGGAAGGGTCGATACGAAGTCGTAACCCGGAGAGAGCGCGGGCGTGCGTCTATCGGGATAGAGAAGGGACCAGTTCTTGAGGTGCATGTCGGCGTTGCCGATGACGACGGAAAATACGAGGCGCCGGACGAATTCGATCACAGCGTCTTCACCGATTTCCGCCCACAACACGGCGGCGATATTTGCGTAGCTATGGAACTTGTATTTGTTGTTGGGGAATTCTCCAAAGACTTGCGCGAAGTCTTCCATGTGGACTGGCTTGCCGTCCGGCAGGCGGTCGAACCGCTTCACCGCAAGAGCCTTGCTTTCCACCGTATGAGCCTGTTCGGGCAGTCCTTTGATACTGGCAACATCGACCAGCTTGTTTTCAGGGACAGAGATGCCAATGCGCCGGGCCAGCTCCAGCATGACGAATTCATTCTCGGGAACTGCTTTGTACCGTGAGGAAGGTAGCTTGACGATCCATGAGCCGCCCATACCGCCGGCGGGAATGGTCAGGCCCCCAGAGGCTTCCATGATGGCGGAGAATTTCAACTGCACGCCGGCGAGCGAAAAGCGCAGGGGCTTTTCGCCGCCCTGACCTTCGTAAAGGTTGTCATCACTATGATCGTGGCGTGGTTCGGATGGCTGCTCGTCGCCCTCAAGCGGCGCAACGACAAGCGCGCCGGGCAGGTCGGCGCCGAGGACGGCGAGGAGGTAGAATTCGCGTTCGGGATTCACGCCCGCGCGCATGGCGAGATAGTCGCGCAGGTGGCCTTCAGGCAGAATGTTGGAAAAGAAGACTGGAACACGGCGTCCCACGGGGTGGAAGTTCGTCACGAGCCCGCCCGTGCTGCCTTTGAACGAGAGGCTTAAGGTCGGGCGGTGCTGATCTTCTATATAATCCTGCTCGAATGCAAAATACTGCCGGTCGCCCGCAAGGCGGGTGATGACGCCGATCTGCCTTCCATGCAGGCGGACCGAAAGCGCATTGAGTTTTTTCGGATCAAACTTCATCGCGCGGCTCCTGCGAATTGTCTTCGTCACGGTGAGTGGCGTAAAGGGGTCGTTCCTCGCCTTCGCCCGGCTCGTCCTTCAGGTGGTCGTGTACGAGGGACTGGACCAGGGGCATGAGGGCGCGGGGGACCATGACTAGATCGCGATCGAGTGTGCGGACGATCTCGAGCAGTGTGTCGTAGCGCGGCACGATCTTTCCTGACTCTATGCCGGAGATGTGCCTCTGGCCTATGTAGAGGCGGCTTGCCAGATCCCTCTGGCTCCATCCGCGCTCTTTGCGTGCTTCGATCAGGGCCCGGCGCATATCGGATGGCAGGGCCCCCTGGCGTAGAGGCCTGATGCCTTTAGTTGCGTCAATAATCATATTAGATACAATATACTACATCATGACAAAAGTCAATTGAACCCCTATAATGCATCATTACTCTAATATGATGTAATAATAGGTTTCACTTTAGGATGGTATAATCCGCATTCGCTCCGCGGGCAGCATTAGCTGTGATGGAAGGTAGAGTGGCCATGCTAGTACGATCCAATGACTGCAGGAAGAACTGAAGATCGTTCAGGATCAGCTTGATCTTTCCAAGGGTGTGGAGAGAGTATTCCGTGGGCTGGTCGTAGCGACGAATCGCCGATCTGAAAGAGGGCTGCTCTAATGCGTTCAAAACGCCCCTTGAGGCTGGTTAATAGCCGCCGCAGTGTGCATCATCAAGGAATTCATACCAACCTAAGTGTTTTCCCCTATTCCGGTCCCGCCGACATAATGCGATGGTTGGCACATCGCCGCCGGTGGCCAGGGAGTAGACTCAACACGACCCGGATACTGGGTCAGAGCCGGCAATCAGCGATTGGGTTGCCTTTTTCATAATGTCGAAGAAACATGTACAACCTCATTTCGGAAATATATCCGCCGCCACCAGAGCACCCGATGGCATAAACACAACGCAGGTTACCACCCTCGAAAGACACTTCACCCCCGACGAGTTGGCTGAGATTTGGCACGTTAGCCCGACCACAGTCCGGAGCTGGTGTGAAGAGGAAGGCGGTTGTCTTGTGATCGACCGGCCGGAAGGTATGCATAAGCGGGGCTATAAGACTGTGCGCATCCCTGAATCAACGGCCGTTCGGATTTACGAGCGGCGCTTCCGAAGGGCAGCCTGAACAAGAACTACAAACGAACACCAAGAGGGCGGTTCCTTTCATGGAATCCGCCCTCTTCATTTTGCATAAAAAATGCTAAACTGACCCCCGATTTGCTGGACTTCTTGAGCTTATTGCTGAAATTGCTTTTTAACAAAATCAACAACTTACATAGATTCAATAAGTTGAAAGCATTATCAGTGAATCATGTTGATGGTTTCCTGGGTAACGGAATCGAAGGTGGTTACCGCCTTTGAGTTGGCCTCGAAGGCGCGCTGGGCAACGATCAGATCAGAGAACTCGGCGGAGATATTGACGTTAGAGGCCTCCAGTGAAGTTCCTTCCAGCGTCCCGCGGCCGCTCGTTCCGGCTACGCCCACGGAAGCCGTACCCGAGGCGCTGCTCGTATGATACGCGGTCGATCCAACATCAACCAGCCCCTGCTCATTGCTGACCGTGGCGATTGCTAGTTGCCCCACAGTCTGTGTTTGGCCGTTCGAGTAGGTAGCGTCCACGGTTCCATCCGAGCTGATAGCGAAACTCTCATACTCGCCGCTGGCGTATCCGTTCTGGATGGCCGATGAGAACTTGGATGCGGATGAGGTCTGACTGATATTTCCGGTACTGGAACTTCCCAGCAAATCCCAGGTCATGTTCATCGTCGCTGCTCCGTCGGAAAGCCCGGCAAACGAAATTCCGCTTACATTTCCGGCAGGGTTGACCAAGTTGCCGCTGGAGTCGAAGGAGAGTGTTCCAGTCGTGTTAACGCCCGCTGGATCCTGAATCACGCTTCCGCTGGTGGAGATGTTGGCGCCGGAGATTGTCAATACGCCGCCGGCAGTCGCCGAAACCGTCACGCCGCCAGCGCCCACCGTGATGCCGGCAGCCGCCAACGCGGTATTCAGGTCGGTCACATAATCAGCAACCGTCTCCGGGGAGCCTGTGAATGTTGGCAGAGCCGTGGTGGCCGTGCCGCCCGCCGTAGCAGGCGCAGTAATGGTCAGGTTCGTGCTTGAATTTACGTCGCACAGTGTGCCGCCGCTCGCCCCAAAGTCATAGCTGATCGTTGTTGTCCCTGCGGAAGTTGTCGAACTAGGCGTAAGAGTGTCAGGCATGGAGATGCTGTACGACCAGGTGTTAGTTCCTGTCTTGGTGTAGTTCACCGTGGCAACATAATTGGCGCCCAAAGAGTCATAGACCGTCACTGTACCCGAAGTGGTGGCGCCCACAGCCGAGTCAGAGTCGAGGTTCTGCTTCATGCTGAAAGTGGTTGTCGCCGAGGGCTGCATGCTCTGGCCGGTGGGAATCGTAATATCCGTCAGGCTGCCGCTGGTACTGATCACTCCATCCGTTGCCGCATAGCCCATCACCGCCTGGCCTGCCGTGCTCTCCAACGTGCCGGTGGAACTGGTCTGGAAATTGCCGTCGCGCGTGTACAGTTGGCTACCGCTATTGTCGAGCACAAAGAAACCTGTGCCGTCGATCGCAACATCGGTTGCTATGCCGGTCGATGCGATTGAGCCGCCGGTAAAATCAGTGCTGATGGAAGCGACCTGCACGCCAGTTCCCTGTTGAATCAGATCTCCCAAGCCGGTTGAGCCCACCTGCTGGTAAAACAGGTCGCTGAAGTTGGTCGTCTGCGCCTTGAAGGCCGTGGTGTTCATGTTAGACAGATTGTTGGCAATGGTGTTCAGCGCCGTCGAATCGGCGTTGAGTCCGCTGAGTGGAATGTCAAAGCTAGGCATGGTAGATCTCCTCTGGATGGGTTGAAGCTGGCCTCGGCGGCCAGTGGGTAAGGGTGTGCAACCGGCTGCTTCAGAGCCCGCGAATTTGTTTCTACGAGCGCTGCCTGCCGCTCAGGGACTCGGCTACGCTCTGGGCCGCGGGATTTGCCGTAGGAATGCCGAGATTGCCGGGAGCCAGCTTGGCGGCTGCTGCGCTCAGTGCGTCTGAAAGCGTTGACGCCGCGCCGGACGTAGTTGTTTGTGCCTGAACTCCGGCGCGAGCAGATTGCGCGGAAGTCGCTGAGCTGGTTGCTGTGGTGGTCGTGCTGCTGAGATCATTCGTCAACGTCTGGTTGATCGAGATCAGTTGCTCCAGGCTGTTCACATTCACCAGTTGGTTGATGTATTCGTTGGGGTCAGTGTCCGCGGTTGGATCCTGATTCTTCATCTCGGTCACCAAAAGCGTAAGAAAGTCGTTGGCCGAGATGGTGGCTGAATCGCTGCTCGTGCTGCTCGCAGCGCTTGCACTTCTGGTGTTGGTTGCCACTGCTGACGCCGGCGTTGCGGTTGTGCCCGGAAGAGCCTGCGCTACCGTGATGTGATGATTCAAAATTGCCGCTGCCATCCGTTCCTCCCTGCTCTTTTCTGCTCTGCGTTGCGTTGCTCCGTGTGGTTGTTTGCCTGACTCTTACTGACCGGCCTTACTCTGCCCAAGCCCGCCTTCCTGCTCAGGCCATCACAGAAATGTGGGTGCCTCCCAGCCCTGAGTTCTGCGCGCTCTCATGCTGGCCAGCAAAAGATTCCAGCAACTCTGAAGCCGCCGGCACGGGATTTAAATCTGAAGAAGCTGATGAGGCGAGGCACGTGTCAGCGTTCTTCGCCGCCTGCTGCCCTGCGCCCTGCTGCATTCCCGATCCGGCACCTTGACCGCCGCTGTCCAAACCGGACCATCCACTCTCCAACGAAGCCACGGCGAGCGTGTCAACCGATGTGTGATGTTCGGCAAGATAGCTGTTCAAGCCTGCCAGGTGACCGCCCAGGGCCTGGGCCGCGTCCGCTGAGCGGGGCACCAACTGGGCGTGAATCACCCCTCCGCTCGAATCCGCGCGCACGCCCACCCAGCCCAGAGCTGGATCCTGATAACCCGCTTCAACCCGCTGCGCACTGGCATGAATCCAGGTTGGCTTTTCTGTTGAGCCTGCCGCATCGAGAGTCGCAAAGGTCTCGCGGGAATCGGGTGCGCTGGTTGCCCCGGAGGAAGCGCTCGCTGACGCAATGGGCATGCTCACGACCCCGCCCGCGCCGGTCACTCCGCGCGCCAGCGTGGACAAATCCACAGCCGGAGGCGCAGTCTCGCCTGGCGCTATATGACACGCTTGAGAAACCGAATCAGAGTTGCTACCCCTGCTGCGCAAAGGACGCAGTGATTCCGCCGCCGAGGTCTTTCCGACGATGGCAATGCCCGGCTTGCTTGAGATGGAGGACTCTGCCGGAAGCGGATTTGCAAGAGCAGCGGTGGAAATGGCGATCCCCGGCAACGGAGCCGAACCATCCTGGGGCGTTGAAGCCGCTGTTACATTCGGCCCGGGGATTGCCGGTTGAACGTTTATTCTGCTTTCACTCGAAGCTCGTCTCTCAACGGCGTTTTCACTCCGTGCCGTCGTCTGATCGGCGGCTTGGCTCGGCGCTATCGCCGGTTTTGGATTCTGTTCGCCCACGACCGACCGCGTAGTTTCGCCGTTCGGCGTGGAGATCAGAATCGGGCTCTTGCCATGCACCGCAGTTGGAACAGTGTTCTGGTTTGGTGCTGATTCCGGCGACAAGTTCAGCGCTCGTGCAGGCAAGTCCGGCTTGCCTTCGCCCTGGGAATTCATTCGGTCCGCCGGCGCTGCTGCTTCGCCAATTCCTGAAGATTCTTTTTCGTCCAGGATTGGGCCGGATGACTCGCTTTGCTTGCCAACCGGCATGGCTTGCCCTTGACTACCCTGCGTTTCAGAGCCGCCCGCGGTCTTCTGCGCGGCCGTTGTTGCTGTCAGGGCAACCTCCGTAGATCGAGAGTGCTCCCGTGAATGTGAAATCAATGAATTCGAAGCAGGAGTGGCTGATGAATCGGTTGCCGGAGTCGTTTGCGCGGACTGCGCTGCAATATTCACATCAGGAACAACCGGGCTGGCCACGGGCACAGCCTGCGGAAGAATCGCCATCACTTCCTGCGTCAACCCCGCCGCCGTTCCAGTCGCGGCAGTTTCTGACGCTGCAATGTCGTTGGAGCGAGTTGTATGCCAGAACGATTCACTCTTGAACGCAGCCACTGTCTTGTCTGCCACCCCACCTGCCGCGACCGATTTTGTTTTAGGATAAGAGGGCGTTGCGCTTTCCGTTGTTTCACGGGATGCAACCTCAACCGAGCGCGTGCCGCCGGTGATCAACTTCGCCGCATCGCTTGGCGCCGCGCTTCCCTTATTCGCCGCCAACTTCGCGCGCACCGTCGGGAGAGATGCTGGCAGCAAAATTGTAACGGAGGATTTTAGAGACGGTACTCCCAGCGTCGTTTCATCAGTGGAACTGGCCGAAACCGTTCTGGTTCCGCTCATGCTGCATACCTCTCCGCCGGAATTCATTTGCGCCAGTAGCAATTGCCAGCCGGCGCGAAAGCTCGCCGTTCCCTGCACCGTGGCCGACTGGAGTTTTTGAGCTTCAACCCCAGCCAGCCCCGCACCAGGCACCGCAACAGACAATTCGCCTGGATTGTCCAAGCCCGGCATCGGAGATTTCCCTACTCCAATCGCGATCGCTGCGGAAACGGTCATGGGGTGGAATCAAGCAGGATGCATGCCAAAATGTGCGAGAGAAGGGTTAGAGCATTGTCAGGAATGGGATCAATCTTCCTGATTAAGGAAGCATAGATTACATTTGTATGGATTTCTTCTCAAGATTTCTCTTCGACGCCCTCTCTGCTTGCCTCATGGAAAATCCGCGAGCTGTACCAGTCGTCGAGCGACTGCTGGCCTCGCCGGATGGCTTCGACAGACTCTCGCGCTTCGACCTCGTGGATCAGCGTTTCGGCCTGGCGGCGTTCCACTCTCTTCATTAGAAACACCTGGCGCAGTTCCGCGACCTCTTCTCCCATCGCATCGATCCTCGGCCCAAGCGCTTCGGCGTGGCGGCTGGCGGTGCGCGTCTCCTCCAAACCGGCAAGCCTGTCTGCCACCTCACCGGTTTCGGCGCTGACATGGACCAGGTTCCGGCCTCTGTGATCCTGTTCGCAGGTTGCCGCAAGCGCATCCTCCAGGCATTGCAGTTCGCCGAGCGCAAACTCCAAAGCTGCCCGGCTCTGTTCCTCCTGAAGATCGCGGATGCGCATCAGGCGGCGCAATGCTCGCGAGACGGCCATCGCTCATACCTCCCCGGCCAACTGCGCCAGCCGGCGCTCGCTGTCGGCAAAATGAACCTGCTCATGCGACTCCTGGGTCATGAAAGCCCGCATCGCTTCACGCGCTCTCAAGGCGCGGTCCAGATCAGGGTCCGATCCGGGCTTGTAGGCTCCAATGCGCACCAGGTCCTCGCTACGCGCATAGACGGCCATCAGCTTGCGCACGAGCGCTGCATCTTCGCGGTGCCTGGGCTGGGTGACCACCGGCATCAGCCTGCTGATCGAGTCCAGTACCTCGATAGGCGGATACCAGCCTTCAGCTGCCAGCGCGCGCGAAAGCACCACGTGACCGTCGAGCAGCGAACGGACTGTATCCACCAGCGGATCCTGCTGGTCGTCGCCTTCCATCAGCACGGTATAAAAGGCTGTAATCGAGCCCGCGCGGAACTGCCCGGTGCGTTCCACCAGCCGGGCCAGACGATTGAAGACCGATGGCGTGTACCCTTTGTTGGTCGGCGGTTCTCCGGCCGCCAAACCGATCTCCCGGGCCGCCATCGCAAAGCGTGTCAGCGAGTCCAGCACTAGCAGCACATGCTTGCCCTGGTCGGCAAAGAACTCGGCAATGGTGGTGGCGGATAAGGCCGCCCTCATGCGCATCAGCGGCGACTGGTCCGAGGTGGAAACCACCACCACCGAGCGTGCTCGGCCCGCGCCGCCCAATGAATCTTCCAGAAACTCGCCCGCCTCGCGGCCCCGTTCGCCTACCAGGCCCACCACGGTTACATCCGCCTCGGTGTTGCGGGTCATCATGCCGATCAGTGTGCTCTTGCCCACCCCGGAGCCGCCGAAGATGCCGACCCGCTGTCCCCGGCCCACCGTCAGCATCGCATCAAGAACGCGAACTCCCGTGCCAAGAGGGGTGCGAATCGACACCCGGTCCAGCGGCGACCGCGGCACACCCTCCAACGGCAACGCCCGCGCGATGGCCGGACGGCGGCCGCCATCGATTGGCTCTCCCAGCGCATTCAACACCCTGCCCATCAGCGCCGGCCCTACCTCAATCTCGGGATGGACGCCCATCGCCTTGACTTGGTTGCCGAATCGAATCCCCTCAGTGCTCTCGACCGGCATCGAAAGCACATTGGAACCGCGAAAACCAATCACCTCGGCCAGGTGCGCGCGGCCCAACTGATCTTGGATCTCGCAGCACTCGCCAACCGAGGCCAGCGGCCCCGCCGACTCAATCGTCTGGCCCACCGATTCGAGTACGTGCCCGCGCCAGCGCCATGGCTGGCCGCGCTCCAGGCGGGCAAAGTAGTGCTTCAGCAAATGTGTCATGCACGGCTCTCGTCGGAGATTCCGAAGACTGCCAGAGCTTCGCCGGCGCCGGAATTGGCGTTACCCGCACGGTCGAAGAAGCCCCTTTCAATCTCGCCCAGCTGGGAGCGGACCCCCAAGTCCACCGAGCCCAGCTCGGTTTCGATCACACAATCGCCCAGCCGCATTCCCTGGCCGGAGACCACAGCAGGTTTTACGGCAAGGTTGGGCACAAGTGCAATCGCTTCGGTCCACAGCTCGTGTTCGGCCGGAGGCACAAGCAGCCGCACCTTGGTCGAACTGGAAAGTTGTCCCAGCGCCACCCTCACTGCGCCGGTCAGCAGCAGAGGATCCATCTGTGCCTCGCGGCGCAGGATGCGCGCCGCCACCGCCAGCGCCAGCTTCACCACCTCTTGCTCGACCGCGCCCAGATACCGGTCCCGTTCCTGGGTAAAGCTGTGAAGAAGTTCCGCCGCCTGTTGCGCGCGCTGCCGCTCCGCCTCAGCCTGCGATCCGGACTGCGCCTCACGTTCAGCCTGGCGACCCTGCTCGCGGCCCGCTTCGAAGGCGCGGCGCTTCTCCTCAGCTAACCGTGCCTCGAACTCGCCACACAGCCGATTCTCGATTGCGCCGGCTCCGTGATTCGTTGCTGGTGCAGCAGGCGCCCTGGGCGCTGCATCCGCGACATCAGCCCATCCAACCCAATCCGGCAATGAGGGCGCGTTAGCGCCAGCCAGGTACTCGAAGCTCTCGATGCACCCGGATGCGGCCTTGCCCATTGTCGATTCTGCCTGCTGTTCCCTGACCACTATCCCCTGCCTACTGTTCCTGACCACTGTTCACTGTTTACGCCAGCATCTCGTCGCCCGTCTCCAGTTTGAGAATGACCTTTCCCTCGGCTTCCAGCCGCCGGGCCAGATTGAGAATCTCCTGTTGCGCCTGCGCCACTTCGCGCGAGCGCACCGGGCCCAGGACTTCCATATCTTCCTTGAGCATCTCTACAGCCCGCGAACTCATCGATTTGAAGATCTGTGCGCGCAACTCGTCTTTCGCTCCTCGCAACGCCAGCGCCAGTTGCCGCTTGTCCACGCCGGAGACTATCTCGCGAATTGTGGCCGGCGGCACCGTCACCAGATCTTCAAAGGTGAACATCAGGTTGCGAATGGACAAAGCCAGCTCCGGCTGGCCGTCCTCGATGGTTTCAAGAATCTTCTTCGATTCCTCGGCATTGAGCCGGTTGAGCAGATCGGCCACCGCCTTGAAGCCGGAGTAGCTTTTGCGCGCCGTGTCGCCCACGCTTTCCAGCCGCCGGTGCAGAATGTGCGCCACCTTCTGCGCCATCTCCGGCGAAAACTGGCGCATCTCGGCCAGCCGCTGAATCGACAGCACCTTGTGGTCCTCGCTCAGGTTGTCCAGCACCAAGGATGCGCGCCGCGGATCGAGGTGGGCCAGCACCAGCGCAATCGTCTGCGGGTGCTCGCTGTCAAGCAACTTTCCCAACTGCTGGGGATCGGTGCGCTGCAGCTTGGCCAGATTGCCCTGCGCGGCCTCTTGCGAACGGCGAACCAGCATCAGCAGGTCGTCGGCGCGCTCCTTGCCAAAGGTTTCAATCAACAAGCGGCTGGCGTAGTCGAGCCCGCCGTGTGTCATGAAGTTCTGCGTCTCCAAAAGCTCCCAGAACTCCTCAAGTATTCCGGCGGAGATCTCAGGCGTAATGCCGCGCAGATCGGCCAGCTCTTCGGTAATAAGCTGCACGTCCGCCTCCGGCAGGGCGCGCAGTATCTCCTTGGCTGATTCCTCGCCCACGGCCACCAGCAGAACGGCCGCCTTGCGCACGCCACTCATATTCGCTGTCAACTGACGCCGCAATGCCGCGCTTTGGTTTCCCTCTTCGCCCAAGACTCTGTCCCTTTCCCTGACTACGCTCTGCTTCTATCTCCCACCGCATTTTTGTTCCCTGCCGGAATCAATCGGAGTGAATCCAGCTCTGCAGCAGTCGTGAACTTTGCGTAGGCTCGCGCTTAAGGTGACCGGTAACCTGATCGAAGATCTCCTGCGCCCTGATTCGTTCCGGGTCCGCTTCGGCCAGCTCAGGCGGCTTCAATACACGGGCTTCCGCAGGCTCCGAGCGGACCGGCAACTCCCTCATCGCTCCTCCCTTGATCGACTGCACGGAGGCTTGCCGGGCATGGCGCAGGGCGGGGCGCACACCAAAAGCCATCACCACCAGAACTCCAACCAGAAGGGCCGCATACTTGACCAAAACCGGCGAATCCTCGGCGGTGGTCAGTGTCCTGCTCAGCAACGAGACTGGCTGCTGCAAGCGGTTTTCCTCAAAAGCCAGATCCTCAACTTGCAGCAGATCGCCACGCGCCGCATCGAAGCCCACCGCAGCCTGCGCCAGTGCTGCCAGGTTGCGCAACTCCTCCGGCGAACGCGGCTGCCATTGCGCGGCCTTGTCCGGGCATGCGGCCTGGGCCAGCCGGTCGTTCACTACGATGGCCGCAGTCAGCCGCTTTACCCTGCCGGGATTTTCCACCATATGCCGCACTGTCTTTGAGGCTCCGTAGGTTCCCGCCTCGCTTTTCGCGGTCTGCGGCTGCGTATTCTGCTGCGGATAAACGGGCAGTGCCTGCGAGTTGGGCGCATTCGAGGCAGTCCCGGGAATGCCAGCGGCCACCGATTGCGGTCCGGTGGATTGCTCGGTGCGCTGCATCGACAGGGTCACCGTCTGGTCCGGATCGTAGCTCTCCTCTGTTTCTTCAGTGGCCGACGAATCGTAGTCCAGCGTTACCGAGGCGCGCACATTGCCCGCGCCGGTAACCGGCTCGAGCGTGGCAATCAGTTTTTCCTCCAGCGCCTGCTCGGCGCTCAACTGCATCGCTGCGGCGCTCTTCGGCACCAGCGGCAAATGGCCGGAGGCATCAACCAGCACTACACGATCCGGGGTCAGTCCATCGACCGCCGAAGAGACCAGGTTGCGAATCGCCTCAGGTTCTCCGTCACTCAAGGAGCGATGGCGCAGCTTGAGCACCACCGAAGCCTTGGCCGGCCGCTCCGCCTCGCGAAAGAGCGAATCGTGCGGCAGCACCAAATGAACCCGCGCCGATTGAACGTCCGCCAGCGTCCCCACCGTGTGTTCCAGTTCGCCCTCCAGCGCCCGCTGGTAATTGACCTGCTCGTCAAACTCCGACCCCACCCAATTGGGCTTGTCGAAGATTTCAAAGCCCAGCCTCCCGCTCTTCAGCCCCTTGGCGGCGGTCACCAGCCGCGCCTTGTCCAGTTGCGCGGCAGCAACCAGAATGCTGCCGCCATTCGGTGCAGGCTCAAAGGGAATCTGCGCCTGAGCCAGAATCTGGCCAGCCTGGCGCACATCCTCCGGGTCCAGATCCGCATAAAGGACGCGCCAGTCGGGCTGTAGTCCATACCAGAACAGGCCGCCAATCAATGCCGCCAGCAGCACAGCCGCCACCAATGACCAGCCGCGCTGCGCCGGCCGCATCCCGGCCCAGCGAACCCTCGTCCGGCCCCATAGGCCGGCCAGACGGTCGGTCAATTGGGGTTGGCCCGGCATCATCGGCGCGCTCTTCTCCAACTGTGTTCCGGTGGCCATAGTTTTCGTGTCTCGCCGTTCTGCCCGCCCTTAAAACTGCATTCCGATGACTTGCTGATAGGCCTGAACAGCCTTGTTTCGTACGGCCAGCGCCAGCTCAAAAGCCATACTTGCCTTTTGGGTGGCGATCATGGCCTGATGCACGTCCACACCCGAGCCGGTCATCAATCCGGCCACGGCAGTTTGGGCCTGCGTTTCCAGTTGGTCTACCTGGCCCACCGCATTGCTGAACAGTGCGGAAAACGGAGTTCCCGCGCCCCCCGAGCCGCCAGCCGATTGAATGGATCTCTGGCTGCCAACGCTCAACGGAGCTGTTGATGCCTGAGTTGCTGAGCTTATGGAGTTCATTGCAATCAACATGCTTCCTCTCATCTGCCTCTGAGTGAAAAATAATTCTTTCCTTCTGCTTCTGAGCGAAATCCTCTACGACTTCGCGATCTCCAGTGCCGACGTGATCATGCCCTTCTCGGCCTGTACGGCAGAGCTGTTCAAACCGTATGCACGTGTCGCCCCCATCAGGTCCACCATCTCTGTGAGGGGATTAATGTCCGGATATGAGACATAACCGTCTGGCCCGGCATCCGGATGCCCCGGGTCATAGCGTTTGAGCGGAGGCGAGGTGTCCTCGACTACCGCCGCAATATGCACCCCCGGCGCCGTTGTCGCTGAACCGCTCAGATTGAGAGAAGGCAAAGACGTTGATGCCGTTGCCCCCCACGACGCGGTCCCCGGATTCCCATTCCCCGCCGCTGCATTCAACGTGCTGGCAAACTCCGCATCGCCGGCATTGGCGGCAAAAACCACGTGCTGGCGGCGGTAAACGCCACCCGCAGCCGTGCGCGTCGTCTCCGCGTTGGCCATATTGGCTGCGACTACCTCGGCGCGCATCCGCTCCGCTTGCATCGCACTGCCCGAGGTCTCCATCATTGCAAAGAGGTTCATGCACCCTCCTTCTCGCAGAAGTGATTCTGCCTATCGCTTGTCACGCTACTTGCCGTCTGCATGGATTGCGTCCAGGACACGCTGATATTCCTGGCGTAGAAGTAAAACGCCGGTCTTGAACCTGAGTTGCGCCGCGGCCAGGTTCAGGCCCTCGCGATCCATGGAGACATTGTTTCCATCGGGCCGAGCAATCAGTCCGTCAACGGCTTTGACGCGCACCGGACGGGCACTGCGTCCCTGCTCCACTTCCGACATCGCTGCGCGCATCTCGGCCTCAAAGTCCACGCCCACGGCCCGATAGCCAGGCGTATCGACATTGGCCATGTTGACCGCGGTCAGCTTGGCTTCGCTGACGGCCAGATCCATGTAACGCGCAATCTGATCGCTGAGCAGCGTCTCGACCTGCATCTCTATCCATCCTTCAATTAATCATCACGCCGAAATCAATCTCCCGGGCAGTCACCACAGCCTCCTCGCCGGCCAGAATCGCGCCCCGCTCCAGCACATGTTCAAGTTCGCGGACATTGCCCGGCCAGTCGTGAGCCATTAGCTTGGCCATCGCGCCCGGGTCCAGCCGCTTGACCGGAGCTTCGCGTCCCATCCGTGCCAGAAAATGGTCGACCAGCAGCGGCAGATCCTCCGCGTGGTCAGCCAGCGACGGAGTGCGAATGAGGAAGACTGCCAGCCGGTAGTAGAGATCGGAGCGGAAGCCGCCGCTTAGGGCCTGATCAGCTAGCGCCTGATGCGTCGCGGCCACAATGCGCACATCCACCTTCACCGTCTCGTTGTCGCCCACGCGCTGCAACTCGCCGCACTCCACAAAACGCAGCAGCTTGGCTTGCAGCGCTAGTGGCATCTCCCCGATCTCGTCCAGAAACAGTGTGCCTCCGTCGGCGGCTTCAATTCGCCCCACGCGCCCTTGCACTGCGCCGGTAAATGCCCCGCGGGTGTGGCCGAAGAGCTCGGCCTCCAGCAGTGCCTCGGGGATCGCCGCGCAATTAATGGCGACAAACGGCTTGCGGCTGCGGGCCGAGAGCCGGTGCAATGCCTCCGCCACCAACTCCTTGCCGGAGCCGGTCGGCCCTTCAATCAGTACCGGAGTCAAGCGCGGAGCCACGAGCCGGACGCGGCGGCTGACCTCGAGCATGCAGGAGGCGTTGCCAATCAACTCCGGCAGGCGTTCACAGCACGCCGGCTCGACGCCCGACGTCTGCAGGGTAGCTCCGGCAGGATTTGTCCGAGGCGCTTCCGGCAGAAAAGGAATCGCGGCGGACGGGTCACTGTGCGGCGGAAAAGCCAGCGGCGCTGCGGCATCCTTAGTAGGGAATGGCCACGGACTGACGTGCCTGGAGTCAAGCAGCGAACTCGGCTTGGTGAGTGCGGGAGCAACATTCCAGGCCGCCGTATCGCTGTCCTGCGAGCGGCGCAAGGCATAGAGCAGCTCCTGCCGGTAGGGACCGCGCGGGCTCTCTTGCGCCACGGCGCCGCTGGCGGTCAGCAGATCCACATTCGGAAAAAATGCGCGGAAATCCTTGAGAAACTCGGCGAGGTCGAGGTCAGGCAGCCAGGAATCGACGATGACCGCCTCGGGCGGAGCAGCCTCCGCCTCCGTCCAGGCCTGTGCGCCGCCTTCGGCCTCCCGCACCTGCCAGCGCAGCCCGGTAAGAGTCTCAGTGAGACGCTGGCGGAAACTGCGGTCGGCGCTGGCTACGAGTGCGGTACGCGGGCGAAAGCGGCTGGCCAGAGGAAGTGTGGATACGGGTACGGTCACCATGAAGATTCTCCTGAATGTTGATTGGGTTGAATTGAGTAAAAAAATATGAACTTCAAAATGCCGCAGCAGCCGCTGGTGGCTGATTCGCCGCCACGGGCAACACTGGTAACGCAGAAAGCGCAAGTTCGCTCTCCATCGGCACCAGGTAGCCTTGTCCGCGCACGGTGCGGATAAGTTGTCCGGGAGGCGGATCCTTGAGTTTGCGGCGCAGGTAGTTGATGTAGACATCCACTATGTTGGTGGTCTGCGCCGGCTCCATGTTCCACACCGAATCCAGCAGCTCCACACGCGAGGCGCACTGGCCGCGATTGAGCATCAGGTGCTCCAGCAGCGCAAACTCTTTATTGGTGAGAATGACCGGCTGGCCCCCTCGCCGTGCGCTGTGGTCCAGCCGGTCCAGCTCCAGATCGCCAGCGTGCAGCAGCAGCCGCGCCTCGCGCTTGCGGCGCAAAAGCACCCGGCAGCGTGCCCGGAGTTCGTGCAGGCTGAAGGGCTTGAGCATCAGATCGTCGGCCCCGCGATCGAGACAGCGGACGCGTGTGTCCACTTCCTGCCGGGCGGTCAGCACCAGCACCGGCAACTCCGTGTCCAGCGCGCGCACTTCTTCGAGCACCTGCTCGCCGTCCTTGATCGGCATATTCAAATCAAGAATGGTCAGGTCTGGCATTTCCTGGCGGAATGCCTCCACCGCCGCGGCACCGTCATAAGCCAGGCGTACATGATGCCCGTCGGCCTCTAAACCGCGGCTCAAAAACAATCCCAGCGCCTTGTCGTCTTCGGCGATCAATAACCTCATGGCAACCTTTCTCTTTGAGCAGCGCCCTCAACTAGCGGCGCCCGTCTGCATCTCATCTCCGCCCTGCTTAGCGTGTGCTAAAGAACGGCTTCCCTAACCATCCCGCGAGAGAGATGGAAACTCAATAGGGGAAGTGAAAAAAGAAGAGGAGGCAAATTCAGAAACGGCACAGAGGATGGGGAGATTCCCAAAATGGCGATGCGGATTGAGCTTTCAGGAGCGAGAGCCTCTCACACATCCACACGCTCTGTGAAGACTGCTCCGCTGTGCACAGGCTTCTATCGCATCAATAAATTTGCTTGTTTTTGCTCGCCTGCGACGCAGCCTTATCACGATACATTTCCGCGTCAGCGCGCTCCACGAGTTCCTTCATGGTCTCGCCCGGCAGTCGTTCGGCAATGCCCATGGAAGCGTCAACGCGCAGTTTGACAGGGGAGGAGTTTGGTTGAACCGTGTAGCTTCCGCAAATCCATTTCCGCAGCCGGTCCATCTGCGCCTGTGCTTCCGCCATGCCGCAAGTCAGCATGAGGATGAACTCGTCGCCTCCCCAGCGCCCGAGTATGTCCGTGGAGCGGCACGCCGAGCGCAACTCCGTGGCAAACTGCTTCAACAATTCATCTCCTGCCAGGTGCCCATGCGCGTCATTTACGCGTTTGAAAGCGTCGATATCGATGATGGCGATGCAGAATGCGGCCGCACCAGTGAGTGCTTGCTCAATCTGGCTTTCGACCCACAGGCGGCTGCCGAGGCCGGTGAGCGCATCGCGCGAGGCTATCTCTTCGGCTTCTTCCAGCCTGGCCTGATAGGTTGAGACTTCGGCCCGCAGTTGGTCGAGTGTTGCCTTGCCTTCGGCGGTCATTCTGTCAATCGAGCTTTTCAATTCCGCCGCGCTGTTATTGATCGATTCCCGGATCTCTGTCAGATCCTCCAGGTTGACGATACCGGAGAGACGCGTTGTGACCTCAGAAAACTGAGCGGCACAGCGCTGGTCGCGCTCGCCTACCGACTCTGCCGTGCGAGCCATCACCAGCAAGATTTCCTTCACTTCACTTGCCTGTTGCCGGTAGTGCATTGCCGTGTGCCTGCCCCAGCCTTGCAATTGCTCCCGCACGCCGGATTCAGTTTTCTCAATCGTCTCGCAGGAGATCGGCTTGCAGAGCCTCTCTCCGATTTTGCTCAAACCCTGCTTTAGTTCTCCGCCCAGTGCCGGACAGGCATCCTGACCGCAGTTGCCCATCTCCACCAGCGCAGAGCGATACGCGGCAACCGTTGCCGGCAGAAGAGCCATGGGCTTCTGCTCGCCGGTTTCGCTGGGCTCTGTTTGCGTCAATTCCAGGTATCGTTTGATCGAGATCATTTGCCCTTAAACACCTTGGCCAGCACACACTCTGAATGCTGGCGCATCGTAGATATAAATCGGCAATTGTTGCCCGTATCTTTAACCGGCTGGAAGCTGGCTGGCGGCTAATTGGAGGAATCTCAGACGGAAAGTTGAAAGGCAGACACGAGCATTCTTGAGCTATCTTGTGTAGAAGGCTCGCGACGCACGGCATGGAGTCGGAAAATGACGGAAGAAGAGCGGCAATCAAAACTGAACTACCTTGCAAACTGTAAACAAGAAGCGGAAAAGGCCTACGACGGCATGTACGAGGCACATTCATTTGGCGGCGCAAACGACTGTTATAGAGAAGCCAAGGACTATTTTTATGCGGCCATCGGCCAGGCCGAGGATCTCGGTTTGCCGGAAGAAGCGGAGGCTTTGCGCAAGCGTCTGGAACATGTGAAAGCGGTCTTCAGAAGTCAGTTTGTGCAGTAGCCGAAAAATAGACGAAAAAAACAGTTGACACGGTTCGCTTTTTATTCGCTATAATTCGCAAATGGCTGTCACACGAAGGCAAAAAGAGATTCTCGACTTCCTTGAGTCGTTTGTAACCCGCAACGGCTACTCTCCTTCCTTTGAAGAAATTGCGCGCGGCATGGGGCTGAAGAGCCTGGCAACCGTGCATAAGCACATTACCAATCTTGAAAAAAAGGGGATGCTGGACCGCGTGCATAACCGCAGTCGCTCGATTGACGTGCTGCCGCCGGGAACGCGAAGCCGCACCAGCGACCGGCTGCCACTCGCCGGGCGCATTGCCGCCGGCTTTCCCGTCGAAGCGATGGAGACCGAGGAGAGCATCTCGCTGCACGACGTCGTGGGCAACCGCGACGTTTTCGCCCTCGAGGTGCGCGGGGATTCGATGCGCGACGAGCACATTATCAGCGGCGATTACGTATTGGTAGAGCGCACGCGCACGGCGCGTCAGGGCGAAATCGTCGTAGCTCTGTTGCATGGATCTGAGACAACGCTGAAACGCTATTACAGCGAAGGCAGCCAGGTTCGGCTGCAGCCATCCAACCTGGAGATGAATCCCATCTACGTTCCCGCCACGCAGGTCGCCATTCAAGGCCGTGTGCTGGGTGTACTGCGCAAGTTCCGCTGAAATGAGGAAATAGCGAAAAGGACAGCCTCAAGCCGATAGCTCGTGCCGTAGGGTTTATAGACGATGAGGGTCCGGCGTATTCGCCGGACCCTCATCACAAATCCGTTTAAAAGATTGCCGAACAGTCTTTATGCCAGCAGACGCTGAATCTTCTCTTCAATCACGTCCTGCGGAACAAAGCCGACTACCTGATCGGCAACCTGGCCGCCCTTGAAAAACATCAGTGCCGGAATGCCGCGAATGCCGTAGCGCGACGGGGTTGCGCCGTTCTCGTCTACATTCACCTTGGCCACCTTCAGCTTGCCGGCATAGGTTGCAGCCACGCCATCCACGATTGGCGCAATTGCCTTGCAGGGGCCACACCAAACGGCCCAAAAGTCCACCATCACAGGTAGCTCACTTTTGAGTACCTCCTGGTCAAACGTTGCATCGCTTACTTCCAGAACTCCCAGTCCAGCCATGTTCCTCCTTGCATTTACCGCGTACATCCAGTGTAACGGTTACCAGTCCTTTATGAGATGCGACATTGGCCAGCAAAGTCGCATTCGTGCTGACTTCTGTCAACACTGAATGCGAACCGCAAAACAAAAGAATGTTAAAACCGTGTTTAAGTTGCTGTAAATAAAATAAAACGATCGTATTGGAACACAATAAAAGCGCCCGGACCCTAATAAGGATCACGGGCGCTAGAGCAGCCCTCCCCCAGAACTGCCCACGCAGCGAATTTAGGTGTTCCAGCAGCGAAAAGCAAGAAATCTTGAGTAACAACTAAAGTAACCTGCGTACTGCGCTACTTTTGATAAAAAGTAATCTATAGGCTGAAATTGCTCCAACCTCCGTTCAATCTGTGGCAAATCTAAAATTGAGGTAATCCTGGATGGCTGTTCTAACACTTTGGGGATCCGCGCTCAATTCTGCAGGGGTATCACTTCATAAGATTGTCCGGCTCCAGACCTCTCAAACCGGCAGACCTTGATTTCCGGCTCGCTCTGCCCTGCCACCGCGCGGCGAATTGCCGCGGAAGCCCCCGGCACGCGCTCTTCGCTGTCGGCAATCACCAAAACTGAAGGCCCGGCGCCACTTAAAGCCACTCCTAGAATGCCGTTCTCTCCTGCCAGTGGCAGCAGGCATGGCAACAAAGGGCAAAGAAGTGAGCGATACGACTGATGAATGCGATCTCGCATGGCTATGCGCAGCAAATCACCCCGTGCCTGAGCAAATGCCAGCCCGAGCAGCGACACAGACTGAATATTGGCCACTACATCGGCGCGAGAATACGCCTCCGGCAGCACGGCACGCGCCTTGCTGGTAGCCAAAGGCTCTGTGGGAAGAACCACAATAGCCCTCCACTCGGCAGGAGGCTCAACACGGGCCACATGCACTTGCCTGCCCTCGCAGGCTGTGGTCACAAAGCCGCCCAGCCAGCATGCGGCTGCATTGTCCGGATGGCCTTCAAGCGCCACAGCCTCTTCCAGAATCCGTCCCGAACTCCACTCCAGCCGGCCAAAATGCACCGCCAGCGCAATCGCAGCCAGCCTTCCCGCTGCAGAGGAGCCGCAGCCCATCCCCAGGGGAATTTCGTTGGCCATGCGAATCGCCAGAGGAATCACCGCTCGCCCGTTGCTCTCCAGCAGTCCTTTGTAAATCTCCAAAATTAGATTGTCTTCAAGCCGGGAACAAAGCTCTTGGTCGCGGCCAGTAGCCGCAATAGAAAATTCTCCGGCAGCCTCCGCATCAATTTCCAGATAAAAATCGAGAGCCACAGCCGCAGTGTCAAAGCCAGGCCCAAGATTCGCCGACGTCGCCGGCAAGCGCAAATGGAGACTGCGTGGAATCGCGCTCAATCTCTCGTTCATCCGGCACTTCCCTTCAAAGCTGTGAGCACAGCAGCCGGCGTGGCCTCCACAGCCACAGCATTGCGCTGCAGGCTGTTCATTTTCTCCACCATGCCAGCGCTCTCATCTTCCGTCAGCAGCGTTCCACGATGGAAGTCGATGGTGTAGTCAGCGTCTTTGAGCGTGTGGCCTGTCAGCACCAAGACCACCGTATCACTGGCAGCAACCTTGCCCTGCGCGCGCAGCTTTTTGAGCCCCGCCAGCGTAACTGCAGATGCGGGCTCGCAGCCCAAGCCCTCGGCGCCAATCTCAGCCTTGGCAATCGCGATCTCTGCCTCACTCACATCCAGGCACCATCCGCCGCTCTCTTGAATCGCTTTCACAGCCTTGCGCCACGAGGCTGGATTCCCGATGCGAATCGCCGTAGCGCGGGTGTGCGCCTCCACCGGTTCCAATGCGGCAGCCTGATGTTCGTTGAAGCAGCGCACCAGCGGGTTCGCCCCTACAGCCTGGATCACGCTGATGCGCGGCATCCGCGCCACCAGCCCCAGCTCATGCAACTCGTGAAAGCCCTTGCCCAGCGCTGAACTATTGCCCAGGTTTCCACCGGGCACAATCAGATGGTCGGGAACATTCCAGTCAAGAGCTTCGGCAATCTCAAAAGCCGGCGTCTTTTGCCCCTCCAGCCGATATGGATTCACAGAGTTGAGCAGATAAATCGGCGCTTCCTTCACAATCTCAGTCAGCAACCGGAGGCATCCGTCAAAATCGGCCTTCAACTGACAGGTCACCGCGCCATAGTCCATCGCCTGCGAGAGCTTGCCCCAGGCTATCTTTCCCTCGGGAATCAGTACCAAGCTCTTCAGCCCGGCCCGCGCGGCATAGGCGGCCATAGCGGCTGAAGTGTTTCCCGTAGACGCACAGGCTACCCACTCGAAGCCGCGCTCCCTGGCCACGCTCATCGCAGCGGTCATGCCCGTATCTTTGAACGAGCCGGTGGGATTCATTCCCTGGTGTTTTGCGTAAAGCTGGTCAATCCCCAGCGCCTTGGAGGCGCGCGCCAGGTGATAGAGCGGCGTATTGCCCTCGCGCAACGTTACCACATTGCCAAAACTCTCCAAAATTGGCAGCAGCTCGCGGAACCGCCAAACCCCTGATTGGTCCAGAGCTTCCGAGGAGCAGCGCCGCTCCCGCCAGAGCCATTTGAGCGCCCCGGGGTTGGGACGGTCGTGGCCCCCGCGCTGGCCCCAGCCGGGGTACTCCACTTCAAATAGTTCTCCGCAAGCAGCGCATCGGAAGTCCGGCTGTACTTCCGCAACCGTAATCCGCGCTCCGCATCCAAAACAGCGTAACTGATGCAATATGTCGTTCATGCTTGGTTTTAGCCTACCAGCGCGCGGCGATTTCTGCCTCTGCAAAGTTGGGAATTGCTTGCGAATCGGCCTAGTTCGGCTTCCCTGCCCCAGGCTGGCCATCCGGGCCATTCTGCGCTTTCTCCATGGCCGGATCTTTCAGCTCTTTGCGCGCCTGCTTGCCGTGTGGGCCATCGGGATCGTACTCCAACAGCTTCAGATAATGCGCCTTGGCGTTGGCAAAATCGCCGAGGTGATGCTCCGCCTCTGCCAACCCCCAGTAAACCTCGGGATTCTCCGGGTCCAGCACCAGCGCCGACTCAAAGCGCGAGTGAGCCGCCTTCCAGTTTTTGGTTTGTAAATAGTAATCGCCCACTTGAATGTCTTTGGATGCGGCTTCCACATGGGTGGGTTCCTTGCCTATAAGCTTCCTCTTTTTCTCCGGCTGATCGTCCTCCGGCTGGGGCAGCAGCCTCTCCATACCATTCAGACTCGAACTCGAATCCACATCCGGGCCGTTGCTCGTGCTCTGTGCGGGGTCTTCCGGGCTGCGGACGGGGTCAGCGTCATCGCCTGGCAACGGCAGCAGCGCGCGCTCTGGCCCACGATAGGTCCCTTCCGGCAACGGCGGCGTTCCCTTCGACGGCATCACCGGAATGGTAGTCGTATCTTCGGGAAAGGGATTAGTGCTGGAGTTCGGCGGCGTTTTATTCTCGCCAGACGGTATGCTCTGGCCACTTGTATCGCCCGACGCCGGCGCTTGCGCCACCATCCGCGGCTCCGCCGTGAGGCAAAGTAACAGCCATAGCGCAAAAGGCAAAACGTACTTCATACATCTATCCTAATCTCGATTCTTGTGGCGGTTTAACCGTTCCGCTGGCT
>Ga0351894_1008_pt1 | contig 91394 bp, 84 predicted proteins | sample SorcelAu500001C3_FD_205829 | JGI IMG/M metagenome (GOLD analysis project Ga0351894, IMG submission 205829) | Enriched cells from Trout Bog Lake water, Wisconsin, United States - BchlTB.Aug20.5000.01 .C3 | ecosystem: Environmental > Aquatic > Freshwater > Lake > Hypolimnion/Profundal zone | place... | reverse complement strand
GGATGCAGGAGTGATAGTGATTACGTCGTTTATTTCACCGTATAGAGAGGATCGGGCGATGGCCCGCTCCATCATTGGAGCGGAGAAGTTTGTTGAAATCTACTTGTGTGCTGCTCTTGATATCTGCGAAAAGAGGGACACAAAAGGGCGTTATCGAAAAGCGCGTTCAGGTGAGCTGCCTTGTTTTACCGGGTTATCTTCTCCTTATGAAGTACCCGAAGATGCAGAGCTGATCATTGACACTTCATCCGAGACTGTCGATGCCTGTGTAGAATATCTGTTAAGGACAGTTGTACATTATTGCAGTCTGGAGTAATGTTGCTGATAGACTGGCCGCAACATTACTTATGTCATAGGCTTTATAGCTGGTTTAATGGATTATTGGATTACAGGGTATATTCGTAATAGTCGAGCTTTATTGCTAATTTGCTTAGTGCCAATCTGCGCGTGCTGGCCCGCATCGTAGTGTTTTTGAGTTATTCGAAACAACATTGCCGGGCGACAATGATGAAGGTTAGGACAGGTCTGGTTATATTGTTAATATTAAAGGAGATCATCATGAAGAAGATTTTAATTTTTGCTATGATTTTTTTATTTGCGGGTTGCATGGATTCGCAGAGTACACAAAAACAAGATAAGGGGAGACATGATAAGGGCTCTTCAAGTCATGGAGACAGTCATGGAGACAGTCATGGGCGTGATAACTACGGACGCTGATAAAACAGCAACATGATATTTCTATCAAGCCTCGGTTATGCCGGGGCTTTTTAATTATGAACCTTCTATATACCTGAAAGCCAGGGGATTCTACAATGCCGGGGTGATCAGCGTGGCATCATAACAATACAGGTACCTTGGGCTGAGCCTTATGACCACTTTCAAGGTAATACGTCAATATTGTAAATATATTTTGCGTAATTACCTGTTTATATTATATTTATACGATAGTTTTGCTGTAAGTATGGCTCGGGTTAAAAAAATATTGAAGAGTTTAGAGACTGCAGATTTATGAGGGATGCGTGAGCGGGCAGTTTCTTTTGATGATACCTCTCATGGCAGCACATCTATTGCGGGGTAACTCCATGCGGCTTTAACAGACAAGTGATCAGGTTTCCTTAAAGTTATAAAACTCCATAATTCAATTTGTGTTTTCATTGTTGTATGCTGATGATACATGTTTGTATTCGGTAAGTCTTAAATACTGAACTAAAATCCAATACATAATGAAAAGAATAAATATACTGCCTGTAATTGTGCTGCTGGTTTTTACGTTACAGTCTTGTAATTCTGTGAATGATGATTGGGAAGACGCAAAACAGGGAAATAATGTTGAAAGTTATCGATTGTTTATCGATAAACATCCTGACAGTGGTTTCAGAAAAGATGCAACTCAAAAAATTGACAGTATTTTATTTAAAAATGCAATTACCGCTTTAAAAATTAAAAATCCGAAATTAGAAAAACTTGATCCAAAAAAAATCGGTGAAGTTTTAGGTGCATTAAAGAAAAATGAAGTCAGGGATTTATTCAGTATTTTGGTTGAAAGATCGAGTTATCTGAAAGGATCATTAAACTTTATTGCTCCTGAAAAAATTGCGGAAGGTCCGGATTTATCGATGTTATTCAAGCCTGCAAAAAATTTGGTAATGAGTGGCAGTGCGGTGTCTTTCGACCGCGATAATAATACCAGGGCGATTTGCAAGTACGTAGGAGTGCTTAAAAAGAATACGAAAGGAGAAGCTATAGATTTAGATCAGGTTCTCATTATTGGTAAAGGCCAATACCTCGCAAAAGATAATGTTAATAAAATAAATTATAAGGGAAGTTTTACAGTTGCCAAACACGGTAAATATTTTTTATACAGCACTTTTTATCCTCAGGATATACTGTATTTTGGCGTTGGAGGATACGATGCAGAAAAAACAATAAAGTTACCATACGGCAATAATACCATCATTCGAATAAAAGGAGAAGTTGATAATTATTTTAAGGGAATCAGTATCAAGTCTGACGATTCTTTTCCATTGCATTTAATTCTGAGAAACAATGGACTATATTATTTAATGGGAAGGGGAGAGGTTAGAGTAGATAACGGCAAGCCCTTGGTTTTTTGATCAAGTTACCTCGGGATGCTGTATCTTTCCTGAATGCCGTTTTTCGACAGGAGCACCTGCCATAGCTGGTTGGTTCTCGACCTGAACCCACCAGTGCAGCTCAGAAGGTAGTATCGCCACATCCGTTGAAACTCTTTGCTGTATTGAGGCTGCAGCGTCTGCCACTTGCTTTCGATGTTCTCATACCAGGCCATAAGCGTCCGGGCGTAATCGTCATGGGTAAAAACATGCCAGTCTTCAAGGGTAAAGAGCCCTTCATAGTTTGTGGTGATCTGGCCGGCTGAAGGAACGTTGGAGTTCGGAAAGATGTATTTGTCGGCCCATGGTTCAACACTGGTGCTTGACCTGTTTCCCCCGATGGTATGCAGCAGAGTCAAACCATCATTATTCAGACATTGGTGAACAATTCTGAAATAGTCCCGATAATTTTTGTATCCAACGTGCTCGAACATTCCGATGGAATAGATCCGGTCGAAGGTCGCCTGCAGCTTTCGGTAGTCGGTAACTTCGATGGTAACCGGCAGGCCTGCGCAATACTCCCGGGCTATTGCAGCCTGTTCTATTGAGACTGTAATACCATGAACCGATACTCCGTAGTGTTCAGCAGCAAAATGTGCCGCCCCGCCCCATCCGCATCCGATATCAAGAATTTTCATTCCCGGTTTGAGCCGGAGCTTCTGAAAAATCAGGTGGAGCTTCTTTTCCTGTGCGTCATCAAGGTTTTTCGCCTCTTTCCAGTAGGCACAGCTGTAGAGCATCCGTTTGTCAAGCATTGCTTTAAAAAGATCGTTGCCGATATTGTAATGCTTTTCTGCCACCTTGAAGGCTCGTGAGGGACGCTGCATATTGTAGAGTTTGCTGAGCACCTTTCCAATGAGCATTACCGCTGGGGTAATTTTATCCTCAGCTTTGGAAGCGATAATCCGGTAAAAAAACTCATCAAGTCTGTCACAGTCCCACCAGCCCTCCATATATGCCTCTCCCAGGCCAAGGTTCCCTTGGGTAACAGCACGACGGTAGAGCTCCGGTCTGTGGACATGAATGTCCCATTCCCGGTTGCCGCCTATTTTGATATCTGCATCATCAAGGATGCTTTCAAGCTGTTTTTTATAAAAGGCATTCAACATGATGTTAAGAACATAAGTCCGGTTTGCAACCTTCAGTCAATTAAATGCCAACCCTCACTCCAAGGAGAAATGAGCTGTATGATGGGGTATATTTGATCAGGTTCGCTTCATTGATTTCTCCCATAGCAAAATAACGGTATCGTGCATCAATCGCGATGTTTGTAACGATTGGAATCGCAACCCCGAACCCTAATTGATGAGCTAACTTTGCAACTCCTCCACTGAAGATTAACGTGTTTCCTCCTACCCTGATATCACTGAGAGATTCCCAGCCAAAACCTATACCAGCGGTGAGATAAGGTTGAATGCCTGCGGTATGGAAATCATAATAGCCGTTTGCCAGCAAAGAAAGTATTTTAGAGCTGCCGGTTATGACTGGTAGATCCACAGGTTTTCGCTGATAACCTATTTCACCTTCAATCCTGAAGTTATCAAATTTTGAACCTGCGGCTGCCAGCAAGTTTGTTCCTGATTTGTAGGGTATTTTTACTAATAAATTGCCATTTTGATCATTGATGTTAAGGTTATCAGATGCCGACCACCCAACATCGCCGCTGATGTATGAATTGAAAGCGTATGCAGGTGCAGTCAGAATTATTATGCTGAGAAGAGAACCAAAAAAAACGGAAATATAATGTTTCATGGTACAATGCGTTTTCTGGTGTTGGTAAAAGCCTGATGGGAGCGGGTATTCAACAGCAGTAAATGTACTTAAAAAAACAAGGAAAGTTAAAAGCATTGCTGAAATGTGATATCAGTGATTCCCTGTAATTATCGGTTGATCAACTTGTTATGAAGTGCTGCATTCTGTAATGCAGGAGATGACTGATTGCTCATGTTTTGCAATATAAAACGCAGTTGTTACCTTTGCTGTCAGATAACACTTGCGTCTTTGTACATGCAAGGTTTTTGCGGTATTTCAAGTGAAAATAGTCCCCTGTTGTATGATTGATGTTCAGAATTTGCGGTGGTATGCTCTCTATGTAAGGTCTCGTCATGAAAAAAAAGTGCATCAGATGTTGCTTGAAAGGGAGCTTACCAGTTTTCTTCCCTTGCTTGAAACTTGGAAGCAATGGAGCGACAGAAAGAAAAAGGTAAGCGATCCGTTGTTTAGAGGGTATGTGTTTGTCAATATTGATATGCGTAAAGATCACATCAATGTGCTTGATACGGAAGGAGTTGTGAAGTTTATCGGGATTGGTAAAAAACCTTCGGTTATTGGTGAAAGGGATATTGAGTGGCTTAAAAAACTGGTCAGGGAACCTGATGCCGTCAATGGGACTGTTACCTCTTTCCCTGCAGGTCAGAAGGTCAGGGTGCTTGCCGGTCCGTTTAAGGATTTGGAAGGTGTCGTGGTGAAAGAGGGCAGGGAAATGAGGCTTGTGGTTTTTTTTGAAAGTATTATGCAGGGAGTCGAAGTCAGCATTTATCCGGATTTGCTTGCGCCGATTGCAGGTGCGGCAAAGCCTGCACCTGCTGATTCTTCACGGCAACATGATATTGTGGCTGTGGAGAAGCATTTTCTTCATTTGTGAATGGTCGTTTTTCTGGTTTTTAACCCTCCGGGAGTTTTTTTTGGAACGTAAGGAACATGCGTCGGTACGTGATATTTTCAGCATGCCGGTTATTGTGGCGGCTCTGGGATACTTTGTCGATATCTATGATTTGGTGCTGTTCAGCATTGTCAGGGTTCCGAGTCTGAAATCGTTTGGACTTTCGGGGAAGGAACTGATCGATTACGGTGTGTATCTGCTCAATATGCAAATGATAGGCATGCTGGTCGGAGGCATTCTCTGGGGGTGGCTTGGAGATAAAAAAGGCCGCTTGAAAATTATGTTTGCTTCAATTCTGCTGTATTCCCTTGCCAATATTGCCAACGGCTTTGTTTCGTCTCTCCCGGCTTATGCCGCATTGAGGTTTATTGCCGGTGTTGGTCTTGCCGGGGAACTTGGTGCGGGTATTACGCTTGTGTCGGAGGTGCTGCATACCAGGATACGCGGTTACGGGACGATGCTCGTTGCTTCTATAGGCGTTTCGGGTGCTATTCTTGCTAATGTCGTGGCTAATGCCTTTGAGTGGCATAACGCTTTTTTTATTGGTGGTGGGCTCGGGCTTTTTCTTCTGGTCGCTCGAGTAAAGGTTGCTGAATCAGGAATGTTTAAGGCAATGGAGGAAAAAACCGGGGTCAGCCGGGGGAATATGCTTGCCTTGTTTACTGATCGGAACAGGTTTCTTCGCTACATTAACTCCATCATGATCGGTGTGCCGATATGGTTTGTTGTAGGCGTGCTTATTACGTTTTCCCCTGAATTTGCTGTTGATCTTGGTATTACAGGGCCGGTTTCCGCGGGAAACGCGGTTATGTACTGCTATCTTGGCCTTGTGTTTGGTGATCTGTCAAGCGGTTTGCTAAGTCAGCTTTTTCAGAGCAGGAAAAAGGTCATTCTTTTATTCATGCTGTTTACGGTCGGTGCAGTTGCACTTTTTTTTCTTCAGGGGGGCAAAAGTCCGCAGTACTTTTACATGGTTTGTGCCATCCTTGGTTTTGCCGGCGGTTACTGGGCCATTTTTGTGACTGTTGCGGCCGAACAGTTCGGTACCAATTTGAGAGCAACTGTTGCGACGACGGTGCCGAATCTTGTTCGGGGTATGGTGGTGCCGATTTCCATGTTGTTTCAGTTCAGCAGGGGACTCTTCGGGCTGGAAAGAGGGGCTTTGCTGGTTGGAGGCATGTGCATTGCAGCGGCTTTTTTTTCGCTGAGTGCCCTTGAGGAAACCTTCCACAAAGATCTTGATTATTACGAAGAATTTATCTGATTGCAAAGCATAGGATTGCCACCTTCAGAGTTTGGGCATTTCCATTTTAAGGAAGGTGCCGGTGTAGGTATGTTTCATTTCGGCAATCTCCTGGGGGGTGCCTTCTGCAATTATTTTCCCTCCTTCGTAGCCTCCTTCGGGGCCGATATCGATAATCCAGTCGCTGTTTTTTATGATGTCGAGATTGTGCTCTATGATAATGACGCTGTTCCCTTTATCGACGAGTTTCCGCAGAACTTCAAGCAGGTGCTGGATATCCTGGAAGTGCAGGCCGGTGGTAGGCTCGTCGAGAATGTAGAGGGTTTTACCGGTCTGTATTTTAGCAAGTTCGGACGAGAGCTTGATGCGTTGTGCTTCGCCGCCTGAAAGCATGGGGGAGGGTTGGCCGAGCTTGAGGTAGCCGAGACCGACGCTCTGCATGGTGGAGAGGATTCGGAGAATGCGGGGGAAGTCAACAAAGAATTCTGCAGCTTCCGTAATGGTCATTTCAAGCACATCGGCAATGGACTTCCCACGGTATTTGACCAGAAGGGTTTCGCGATTGTAACGTTTGCCCTTGCAGTTTTCGCATTGGACATAGACATCGGGCAGAAAGTTCATCTCAATTTTCCTGGTTCCTGCACCCTGACACACTTCGCACCGGCCACCTTTGACATTAAAGCTGAACCGCCCGGCTTTGTATCCCCTGATCTGCGCTTCGGGCATGCGGGTAAAGAAATCGCGGATAAAAGTGAATACGCCTGTATAGGTTGCAGGATTGGATCGAGGCGTGCGGCCGATGGGCGACTGGTCGACGTTGACTACCTTATCGATATTACTGATTCCTTCAATGCTGTCGTAGGGATAGGTAAGCAGTTTGGATCGGTAGAAATGACGCGCAAGAATCGGGAAAAGGGTTTCGTTGATGATTGTTGATTTGCCTGATCCGCTGACACCGGTAATGCTGACCAGTGAACGCAGTGGAATGGTGATGTCGATGTTTTGGAGATTGTTGCCCCGACATCCTTTTAAGCGAATGAATTGCTGCTTGTCTGTTGCATTTTTTTCCTCTCCTTTACCTGAAACCTGCATTGTTCCTGTAAGATATTTTGCCGTCAGTGAGTTAGGATTAAGGGAGGTTGCTGTTCCCTGTGCGACGATTTCACCACCGTATTCTCCTGCTCCAGGCCCGAGATCAATGATTTCATCAGCTTCGAGCATGGTATCCTTGTCGTGTTCGACAACAAGGACGGTGTTGCCGAGGTCTCTGAGGCGTTTGAGCGATGCGATAAGCTTGTGGTTGTCGCGCTGGTGAAGTCCGATGCTTGGTTCATCGAGCACGTAGAGGACGCCGCTGAGTTGCGAACCAAGCTGCGAGGCAAGTCTGATACGTTGTGCTTCACCGCCTGAAAGTGTCTGTGAGCTTCTGTCAAGGGAAAGGTAGCTGAGTCCGACATTCAGCAGAAAATCAATGCGTTTGACAATTTCATGCAATACCGGTGTTGCAACAAGCCGCTCTTTTGCTGTCAGGTTTTCGGGAAGTGAGGAAAAAAAAGCAAGTGCTTCCGGCAGAGGCAGGGATTCGGATTCTGCAATGTTAAGGTCATTTAATTTTACCAGCAGGCTCTCTTTGCGCAGCCGTGCACCTTTGCATGCTGGACAGGGCTGACGGATCATGTAGCTTTCAGCCCACTCCCTCACTTTGGGAGTACTGGCATTTTTCCGGATTTCATCAACATAGGGGAGTGCTCCGGCAAAGGGCTGCGGGTAGATGGTGTCGTGACCCGAGTAGCTGTAGCTGACGTCAAAGGTTCGGCTGCCTGATCCGTTAAGTAAAATTTCAAGCGCTTGTGGTGGAATATCAGCAATCGGGGTGTCGAGGGTGAAGCTGAACTCTCTGGCAATTGCTTTTATCACTTGCCAGAGATTCCGTTTTCCGGATTTGCCGAACGGATCGATGCCTCCTTCTTTGAGGGAGAGTGTCGCATCGGGGACCATCAGTTCACCTGAAAGCTGCATCAGCTCTCCAAGCCCGTTACACTCGGGACATGCTCCATAGGGGGAGTTGAAGCTGAAGTGGTTTGGGGCAAGCGTATCAACCGGCACGGATCCGTCCGAATAGGCATAGCGTGTGCTGAAGGTCAGTTCTTTCAGCTCGCTTTCCACCGGGTCGCACATAACAGTCGACTTGTGCTCCGACATGCTGATGGCAAGTTTCAGCGCTTGCTTCAGGCGTTCTTCACAGTCAGGGCCGATAACAATACCGTCAACAACAAGTTCGATAGAGTGGCTTTTATAGCGCTCTATCTGCATGTTTTTTTCCATTTCCCTGTATTTCCCGTCAATGCGGACGCGCAGAAAACCTTTGAGCAGCAGTCGTTCAAACAATTCGCGGTAGTGGCCTTTGCGGCCGGTTACCAGAGGGGAAAGTATCTGGACTTTAGTGCCGTGTGGCAGAGCGCGAATGGCTTCAGCGATGCTTTCCTCGCTTTGCTTTTGCAGCATCTGTCCAGTGACGGGATCATAGCGTCTACCTGCTTTGGCATAGAGCAGTCGGATAAAGTCGTGAATTTCAGTTATGGTTCCGACTGTTGAACGGGGCGAGCGGTTCGTGCTTTTCTGGTCGATGGAGATGACTGGTGAAAGCCCTTCGATATAATCAACGTCAGGGCGTTCAATGCTGCCGATATATTGTCGTGCATAAGGCGAGAGCGTTTCCATAAAACGGCGTTGCCCCTCGGCATAAATGGTGTCAAAGGCAAGGCTGGATTTCCCCGACCCTGAGAGGCCGGTAATGACAACAAATTTGTTGCGGGGAATATCAAGGGAAATATTTTTGAGGTTGTGGACTCTGGCTCCCCTGATGTTGATATGACTGAATTCCATGAGTGTTAGTTCTGTCTCTCTTTTTGGCTGCTTAACAGCTTGTCTCTGATAATTTGGATGAGCTCAACCTTAAGATGAAGGCTATGGTTACATTTTTTTTGAAAAAAACTTTGTCAATTACGTTTCTGCTTTATATTTGGTGCATCCGTCCGATTGGCGTCAGGTTTCAGCCGTCGGCTGGATACTGTTTTTGATTGATAATAACGCAAAACATTAAGCAACATTCAATATGGAAATTATTTACCAGAAGCAAGCCGAAAAAGGTAAACAGTGTCAGGATTGCCAGAGCTTTACTCAAAAGGCTGATGATCCGGGGGTCGGCACTTGTTTTGGCAAGGATGTGGTTGCCGAAGGCGGCTGCATGTTTTTCAAGAAAAAGGAAGCGTAAGAAGTAGTGCTGAGAAAAAAAGTGCTGAGTTCTGATTAGAATAGTAAAAGAGAAAGGCGGCTTTGGCCGCCTTTCTCTTTTGATGGAATGTTTATGCAGATGGGGTCAGTTTTTCAGCGCGGCTCTTGCTGCAGCAAGACGGGCGATCGGCACCCTGAACGGGCTGCATGAAACGTAGTTGAGCCCTATCTGGTGGCAGAACTCGACTGTTGAAGGATCACCGCCGTGTTCGCCGCAGATGCCAAGCTTAAGGTCTGGCTTGACGGCACGGCCCTCTTTTGCAGAAATGCTTATCAGGCGTCCCACACCATCTTTGTCGATGGATTCAAACGGGTTGCGGGCAAAGATATCCTGCTGCTGGTAGATCGGCAGGAACTGGCCTGAGTCGTCGCGGCTCATGCCGAGTGCCATCTGGGTAAGGTCGTTGGTGCCGTAGCTGAAGAAATCGGCCGCGGTGGCAATCTGGTCGGAAGTGATGGCAGCACGTGGCACCTCAATCATTGTGCCCACCAGGTATTTAACACCGGTTCCTTGTTCGGCAATGACGCTTCGTGCTGTTTTGTGGATGATTTCACTGGTAATTTCAAGCTCTTTGACGGTGCTGATGAGTGGTACCATGATTTCAGGGATAACTTCAAGCCCTTCTTTTTTAAGCCTGCAGGCGGCTTCGATAATGGCCCGCACCTGCATGACCGTGATTTCGGGATGAAGGATACCGAGGCGACATCCGCGGAGACCAAGCATGGGATTGAATTCGTGCAAATCTTCAATCCGCCCTTTTATCTCTTCAAAAGATTTGCCGATTTTTCCGGCAAGCGCTTTTATTTCGCTGTCGGTGTGCGGCAGAAACTCATGAAGCGGAGGATCAAGAAGTCTGATGGTGACCGGTCGGGAGCCCATGGTTTTGAACAGCCCGTAGAAATCATCTCGCTGATAGGGGAGAAGTTTTTCAAGAGCTTTTTTACGGCCAGAGATATCATCAGCTAAAATCATTTCGCGCATAGCGTCAATACGCTCTCCTCCGAAAAACATGTGCTCGGTTCGGCAGAGGCCGATGCCTTCAGCTCCGAACGTAATGGCGATTTCAGCCTGGTCCGGCTGATCGGCATTGGTACGGATATTGAGCTTGCGGTATTTATCAGCCCATTCCATAAGCTGCTTGTAGATAGGCCATGTCGGTGCATCTTCTGGTTTAAGGGTTTTGTCGACCAGTACTTCAATGATTTCAGAGTTTTTGGTGGCCACTTTGCCGGCGATGACTTCGCCTGTACTGCCGTCGATGGAGATGTAATCACCTTCGGAGAGAACCGTGTTGTTGCCGTGAACCCGCAGTTCTCCTTTTTGATAGTCGATATTGAGCGCACCGCAGCCTACAACGCAGACTTTGCCCATTTGACGGGCCACCAGAGCTGCGTGGGAGGTCATACCGCCGCGTTCGGTGAGTATGCCTTCAGATGCTGCCATGCCTTTGATATCTTCCGGTGAGGTTTCAATACGGACAAGAATAACGGCTTCACCGTTTTTGCCGGCTTCATAAGCATCAACTGAATTAAAATAGATCTTTCCGGTTGCAGCGCCGGGGCCTGCATTAAGGCCTGTTGCAATGAGCCTGCCTTCTGCAATGGCGGTCTGTTTTTCCTTTAAGTCAAAGACAGGTCTGAGCAGCTGGTTGAGCTGTTCGGGTTCAATGCGTAAGAGCGCCTCTTTTTCATCAATGAGCTTTTCATTGTACATGTCAAAGGCAATTTTTACAGCCGCCATTCCGGTTCTTTTACCAACCCTGCACTGCAGCATGAAGAGCTTGTTGTTCTCTATAGTGAACTCGATGTCCATCATGTCGTGGTAGTGGTGTTCTAGAATCGAACGGATCTCTTCGAGCTGTTCATAAATGGCGGGGTTTTCTGCCTTGAGCTGTGAAATTTTCAGGGGAGTTCTTGTGCCTGCTACGACATCTTCGCCCTGTGCGTTCATGAGAAACTCGCCATAGAAAATATTGTCGCCAGTGGCGGCATCGCGGGTGAAGGCTACGCCGGTTCCACAATCTTCTCCCATGTTGCCGAAGACCATGGCCTGAACGTTGCAGGCTGTACCCCAGTAACCGGGAATGTGGTTGAGCTTGCGGTAGACAATGGCCCGTTCGTTATTCCAGCTGTTGAAGACGGCACCGATTGCGCCGATGAGCTGTTCGTTGGGGTCTTCAGGAAAAACTTTGCCGGTTTTTTCAAGAATGGCGGTTTTGTATTTTGCAACAATGTCCTGAAGGTCTTCAACCTCGAATTCGGTGTCGAGGGTTATGCCAAGTTCGTGTTTTTTATGTTCAAGTATTTTTTCAAAAGGATCGATCTGTTTTTTATCGGTCGGTTTGAGATCAAGGACGACATCGCCGTACATCTGCACAAAACGCCGGTAGCAGTCCCAGGCGAATCGGGGGTTTCCTGATTTTCTGGCGAGGCCGGCAACAGTATTTTCATTTAAACCAAGATTGAGAATGGTATCCATCATGCCGGGCATCGAGGCTCTTGCTCCTGAACGGACTGAGACAAGCAGGGGGTTTTCGGGGTCTCCGAATTTTTTGCCTAAAATCTCTTCAACTTTGTGGAGTGCTTCAGGGATATCATGTTCGAAAAGATTTCTCGGGTAGTTTTTCTGATTGTCGTAGTAATGGGTACAGACTTCGGTTGAAATGGTGAATCCTGGAGGAACCGGCAGGCCGATGTTTGCCATTTCAGCAAGGTTGGCACCTTTGCCACCAAGCAGGTTTTTCATAGACGCATCACCTTCGGAAGACCCTCCTGAGAAACTGTAAATGTACTGTTTGCTTGTTGTCGTTTCGTTGGTAATCTCAGATTTTGGCATGATTTTAAGCAGTAATTATTTTACTTTACAAAATAAAAACAATGAGCGGGCGGCGAAAAAACAGGTGGAGTTTACTACTGTTAATGAACTGAAATTTAATAAAAAATCCGGCTCTAAAAACTACCTGAAAGGATATTTCATACCGATTAATAATGGGAATCGAGCCTGCAGTTATTCTTTTGCAAGTTATGCGTCTTGCGGTGCCATATACACTAACCTCAGTCGGGGCTGTCTTTTCGGAGCGGGGCGGTGTTATTAATCTGGCCCTTGAGGGTATGATTCTTGTCGGTGCTTTCGGAGCGGCTTTTGGTCAGTATCAGACAGGATCGGCTATGGCAGGGGTTTTTCTTGCTTTTTTATGTGGTCTCTGTGTGGCATTGCTATTTGCATTTATCACGGTTACTCTGAAGGCCGATCAGATTGTCGCAGGTATTGCCATCAATATTCTTGTCATGGGCGCTACCCGTCTTGGCCTCAGCCTCCTGTTTGGAAGTTCAATGAACTCTGAACGCATTGCGGGGATTGACGTTCCTGTTCTTGTCATGGATCCCCTTTTTTATGCGGCTGTTTTTTCAGTTGCTGGAGGTCATCTCCTGCTTTATAAAACCTCTTACGGGCTGAGACTTCGGGCAACCGGTGAAAGTGCTGAAACAGCCGACAGTGCAGGGATCAATGTTGATCGCATGCGTTATTCGGGTGTGCTGATTTCCGGTGCGATGGCTGCTCTTGCCGGAGCTTTTCTTGTTTTTCAGCAGCATACCTTTACTGATAATATGTCGGCTGGTCGTGGTTATATCGCACTTGCAGCAATGATTATCGGTAAATGGACTCCAGCGGGAGCCGCTCTGGCGAGTCTGATGTTTGCTGTTGCTGAATCCCTGGAAATCTGGCTCCAGACTGGACTGATTCCTTCCCAGCTTGTGCAGTCACTTCCTTATGTGATTACGCTTTTTGTGCTTGCAGGGTTTGTTGGCAGGGCTTCCGCACCCCGGGATGTGGGTATTCCTTTTGAAAAAAATCGCAAGTCAGAGTAACCTGATTATATCGGCAACCAGTTTGTTATACGTCAGTAGATCCATGGAATGAATTTATGAACGTGCTGGGCATAGTCGGTATACTCAGGATGGAGCTCGGTAAGCCAGCCTTCCTCACGTGACGACTTGTAGTTGAAAAACAGAAAGCCTAAACCAGTCATGATAATATGGGAAAGGCTCATGTGGAACACTGCCCAGCCAAAGGCGGCAAAAAGTTGACTGCTGTACAGAGGATGACGTACCAAAGCATAAATTCCAGTTGTGACAAGTTGGTTGTCTTTGACCGGGTAAGGAAGTGGGGTCAAAGAGTGTCTGATCTGGTACGATCCGAGAGTTCCAAAAAGTATGGCGACTACCCAGCAGGCAGTGAGCGTTGTCCATCTGAGCATGGTTACCGTGCTGAAGATTTCAAAACCGGTACTGGATGGGTATACAGGAAGAAGAATAAAGGCCAGCAGAAGCACGAATTGAAGTGCGACGAGGAATCCTCCTTTCTTAACCCATGGCAAGATGGTTTTTCGGTAGGATCCGGCATTCATAGATTGTTCGGAAATACGTGTTGTACAGATGCAATAATGTTGTTTTCTTGTTTTAATAATACGGCTTCAATCTAATTTTTTTTATTGAGGATATTGATATGATCACTTCCAAAGGAACGCTTCTCCTGATTATTGATGTGCAGGGCCGGTTAGCTCAGGGTGTTTTTCAGCCAGTCGTTCTGGAAAAGAATATCAATAAACTGATCAGGGCATGTTCAATTCTTGATGTCCCGATTTTGGTTACTGAACAGTACCCGAAAGGCTTGGGACATACCATCGATTCTCTTAAGGCTCTGCTGCCCGACCATGTTCCTGTTGAAAAAATTTCCTTCAGTTGTTGTGGTAATGAGGAGTTCATGAGGAAGCTCCGCTTATTTAAGCGAAACGACATTTTGGTTGCAGGCATTGAAACCCATGTTTGTGTTTACCAGACAGCAGTGGATCTGCTCGAGTTTGGCTATAATGTTCATTTGGTGACCGATGCGGTCTCGTCCAGAACTGAAGAGAATAAGTCGCTCGGTATTCGCTGCATTGAAAAAGCAGGAGCCTCTCTGACCAGTACCGAAATGGCTATTTTTGAAATCCTGCATGTGGCTGAAGGTGAGGGGTTCAAAGCCATTTCAAACATCATCAAAGAGTAGCTGCCGGACGGCGTTGTGTGAAATGAAGCCCCATCATATTATTAATCCGAATTTTTTTTATTTGTTGATAATCGCTTTCAGCATTGATTGCAGTATCTCTTTACCTTCAAAAATATCCGTTTCTATTTTCATATAATAACAGGGTTTTGAAGAAATAATACGGATCAGTTCTGGACGTCCGAGCATGCGGAAGTAGTCTTTTTCAGTGGTAATCAGGCTCAGTCCTTTTTTTTCGGCTTCTCGGCGTACCGCTTTTATTTTTTTTGCACTATAGGGTTCATGGTCACGGAAAAAGCGGTGTGCAGCAACCGTGATCCCTTCTTTTTGGAGACTGTCAAGAAAGTTTTCGGGCAATGCGATACCGGCAAATGCAAAAGCATTGAGGTTTTTCGGTAAAGGGGCTTCATCTGAAGAGGCAGAGGTGCCTGAAAAGCATATCAGCTCTCCGGTTTTTACTCGGGCTTTTACTACAGGTCGTCCTGTTTTTTCCACCTCCCGCATTATAATCCCGGTTTTTTCAGTATCGGTGATTTTGTTGAGTATAATCAGATCGGCTCTTGAAAGATTTTTCAGTGGTTCCCTCAGACGTCCTTCAGGCAGCATTTTTGCTTTTGTAAAAGGTTCTTCAGTATTGATGACGGCAATATTGAGGTTTCTGTCAATTGCCCGGTGCTGGAATGCATCGTCGAGGATGATAACCCCGGGCAATCGTTTGGCAAAGTGCTGGGTGATATAGGTTACTGCATCTTTTCGTTTTTCAGAGACAACAACAATGGCATCCGGATTGTTCCATGCGAGCATGGCGGTTTCATCGCCGGCTTCTCTGCTGCTCAGCAAGATCTTCTGTCCGTCGGAAACAAGCTGCATGCCTTTTGATTCCCGCAGGTAACCTCTTGAAACGATTGCAGGTTTGCACCCGATAGAGAGATAGTATTTAACCACCCAGTCAACAAGAGGGGTTTTACCTGTGCCTCCTGCAGAGAGATTTCCGATTGATACGACAGGAATTGGTGATTTCCATGATTTGAAAATCTTCTGATCGAAAAGTTTATTGCGAAGCTGAACGTTAAAGAGGTAGAGCAGTGCTAAAGGCCTGAGAAGGAGAGAAAACGGGTTATACATGGCCAAGTCGGTTTGAAAGGGTTGTTGTATACATGCGAAGTTCTTCTTCACTTTCAAATGCAGGCAGATCAATACTATGAAGAGTTATGGCAGTTCTGCTGAAGGGCTTCGGGATTTCAAACTTGTCCCAGCTTTTCAGTTTCCACGAATTTTCATAGCTGATTTCAGCAAAAATCAGTGGACAGCCGTTCCTTGAGGCTATCTTCAAGGTACCGTACTTGAACTGGTAGACGGGTCCTCGTGGTCCGTCAGGTGTAAGAACAATAATATTTGACCTCTGGAGGGCCTTCTGCATGGCATGCCTGACCTCATCGCCTCCTCTGGAGCTTGAACCTCGGATAAGGGTATATTCAAGCTGTTCAAGGGTGTCGGAAAGAGTGCGTCCATCTTCAGAAAGGCTGACAACAGCGATTATGTTTTTTTCAGGAAAGAGTGCCCGGGCAAGAAGCCAACCTGTAACCATTTTTCCGTGCCAGAAGGTGAAGATGGCTCCTTTGTCGGAAAGCTGCCTTTTCCATGACTGGGGTGTCACTGATATCCGGAGGCTTGCATAGAGAAGCTTCAATGTCAAGGGGAGGAGATGGCGGGATATCAGCGGTGAGATGGCCATGGAGGTATATGATATTTGCCGGTAGAGGTGGCCTGTGGTACAGGAATATTTTTTTTATTGTTTATTTTAGTCCTCTTGATTTATATAAATGCTTTCAGTCGCAAAGACTGGAGTAATTTAACAAACCATGCCGAAAAACCACAGGCCTTCATTAAGAGCCATGAAAGTTTTGATTATAGGAAGCGGTGCGAGGGAGCATGCCCTTGCATGGGCTGCAGCAAAGAGTGAACGTGTCGACATTGTTTTTGTTTCGCCCGGAAATGGCGGGACTGCTCTGATGGGAGGAAAGGTTCGTAATGTACCGCTGAAAGCCACTGCGATGAATGAGCTGCTGGCGTTTGCAGGCGATAATAATGTTGATTTGACCATTGTCGGCTCTGAGCAGCCGCTTGAATTGGGTATTGTGGATCTTTTCCGAGGTGCCGGCAGACAGGTTGTCGGTCCCACACAGGCTGCAGCGCGACTTGAGTCGAGCAAGGTATTTTCCAAGGAGTTCATGCAGCGTCACGGCATTCCGACAGCCGGCTATCATGTTTTTCGGGATGCTCTTTCTGCCAATACTCATATTGAGCTTTCAACCACTATCTATCCTCAGGTCATCAAGGCAAGTGGCTTGTGTGCCGGCAAGGGAGTTTTCATTGCTCTTGATAAAAAACAGGCGCTGACGGTAAATAACGCCTTGTTTGAAGATCGTATCTTTGGCGATGCAGCAGATGAAGTGGTCATTGAAGATTTTCTGCAGGGTCAGGAAGCGAGTGTTTTTGCTCTGACTGACGGTACCCGCTACAGGCTTTTTCTGCCGGCACAGGATCATAAACGTATCGGCAATGGTGATACCGGTAAAAATACCGGTGGCATGGGAGCCTATGCCCCTGCGCCTCTGGTGACTCCCGAGGTTCTGCAGAAGGTTGAGGAACGGATTATCCAGCCTACGCTTAAGGGTATGAGAGACGAAGGTTATCCCTATACTGGTTTTTTGTATGTCGGTTTGATGATTGACCAGGGTGAGCCTTCCGTGGTTGAGTATAATGCCCGTCTTGGCGATCCTGAAACCCAGGTGGTGCTTCCTCTTTTAAAAAGTGATTTTATGGTCGCCCTTCAGGCAAGTGTTGACGGAACCCTTGGAGAGGTGCCTTTTGAAATGTACAGAAAAACAGCGGCAACCGTTGTTATCGCTTCCGGCGGTTATCCTGATCATTATGAAACCGGCAGGGAGATCGCTATTGCTGACGAGGTTGCTGAAATGGAGGATTGTCTGGTATTTCATGCCGGAACTGCTTGTGACGGGGGACGGCTGACGACAGCAGGAGGAAGGGTTTTTTCGGTAACAGCTCTTGGAGATACCCTCAGGGAAAGTATTGATCGGGCGTATCGTGCTGTGGAAAAGATTGGTTTTGATGGAGCCTATTACAGAACAGATATAGGGGCTAAAGCTCTTTAATTTTTCAGATACTCGTGGTTCAATGAAACTATTCCGGCGTAAATTTGAGATTATTCAGGAACAGGCTTTTCGGGAGTTGCCCTATGAATGTTGCGGGCTGCTTGTCGGGAAAAAGAGTGTTGATCACAGGGGTAATATTGAAAACATTGTATACGAAGTTGCCCCATGCAGGAATTGTCTCTATCATGGAAAGGAGCATGGGTTTGAGATCTCCCACAAAGAGTTCCTTGATGTTGAGCGCGAAGCCGGAAGAATTGGACTGGAAATCATAGGTTCCTATCATTCACATATTAATTCTCCTGCCATTCCATCCCTGCACGATGTTGATTTTGCCCGTGCAGGTCATACGCTGTTGATCATTTCACTGATGAATGCGCAGCCAAGGGAGGTGACGGCATGGCTGAGACGGGATTCGGGAGGTTTTCACCAGGAACAGATCCGGGTGGTTGAGTAGTTAGCCTGTTAAGAAACATAAACTCTTTAATTATTTTGTACATTACTTTTTTTTAAGCTTACCAAGTATTAAACACCGGATAAAACGTGCCAAAGCGGGAAGATATCAAGTCGATTTTAGTGATTGGTGCCGGTCCTATTGTGATTGGTCAGGCCTGTGAATTTGATTATTCCGGTACCCAGGCGTGCCGTGCTCTTAAGGAAGATGGATATCGTGTTGTGCTGGTGAACAGCAATCCGGCAACCATTATGACTGACATAGAGTTTGCTGATGCCACCTATATCGAACCGATTACACCGGAATATGTGCAGAAAATTATAGAACGTGAAAAACCTGATGCGCTTCTGCCGACAATGGGTGGCCAGACCGCTCTGAATATAGCTGTCAGTCTTGCTGAATCCGGAATTCTTGAACGTAACGGAGTTGAACTGATCGGGGCAAAGCTTCGTGCGATCAGAAAGGCTGAAAATCGTGAGTTTTTCAGCGCGGCAATGAAAAAAATCGGGCTTGAAATGGCCAAAGGATTTTTTGTCCGCAATGAAAAAGAGGCAAAAGAGGCGCTCGAAGAGATTGGTCTTCCGATTGTGATCAGGCCTTCCTTCACGCTTGGCGGTACAGGCGGCGGGTTTGCCGAGACAAAAGCTGACTATTATGAAGCTGTGCGCAGGGGGCTTGCCGAAAGTCCTATCTCCGAAGTGCTTGTTGAGGAGTGTTTGATCGGATGGAAAGAGTTTGAGCTTGAAGTGATTCGTGATTTGGCCGATAATGTGATTATCGTATGCTCGATTGAAAATTTTGATCCCATGGGTGTGCATACCGGCGACAGTATTACCGTCGCTCCCGCCCAGACGCTTACTGATCGGCAGTACCAGGAACTCAGGGACGCATCCATAAGGATTATCAGGGAGATCGGTGTTGAGACCGGAGGCAGCAATATTCAGTTTGCCATTAATCCTCTCAACGGTCGTATTGTGGTGATTGAGATGAATCCCCGCGTATCACGGAGTTCAGCATTGGCATCAAAGGCAACCGGTTTTCCGATTGCCAAGGTGGCAGCCAAACTTGCAATAGGGTATACGCTTGACGAAATTCTTAATGATATAACAAAAACTACTCCAGCCAGTTTTGAACCAGCTATTGATTACTGTGTCGTCAAGATTCCCCGCTGGGATTTTGAGAAGTTCAAGAATGTTGATGCCCGGCTCGGAGTCCAGATGAAATCCGTAGGTGAGGTTATGGCTTTTGGAAGAAATTTCAGGGAAGCTCTGCAGAAGTCGCTTCGTGGCCTTGAAATCGGACGTGCCGGACTCGGGTCAGACGGAAAGGACATCATCAATGTGCTTGATATGACACAGCAGCAGAAAAAGTTTGCAAAAGAGGATATTCTTGAAAAAATCAAGATTCCGAAAGCCGACAGGATATTTTATCTTCGTTACGCCTTCCAGGCAGGTGCAACCATTGAAGAGGTTTATAAGTCTACAGGCATAGATCCCTGGTTTCTTGATAACATCTGCCAGATTGTTGAGCTTGAAAGTGATCTCAGGGAATTGGCTGCAGCAGACTGAATGTTATGACTTATCTTTCCAGGATATTAGAGGAAAAACAGCGTGAAATACAGGAACTTAAAAAAGAGAAACCCTCACAACGCTATGTTGAACTGCAGGAATCTCTTGCTTCGACCCGTGATTTTACCGGTGTGCTCAGGAGAAATGATGGAGAGTTAAGGCTCATCGCCGAGATTAAAAAAGCATCACCTTCCCGTGGTCTTATTGTCAGCGATTTCGATCCTGTTGCCATTGCCCGCCGATATGAAGAGCTTGGTGCAGCAGCTTATTCCGTACTTACCGATCGCATTTTTTTTCAGGGTTCAATCGACTACCTTCAGATGGTCAGTCGTTCATCCTCCCTGCCGGTGCTGCGCAAGGATTTTCTTATTGATGAATCCCAGATTTTTCAGTCACGCCTCATCGGCGCTGATGCCATTCTGCTGATTGTAGCAGCCCTCGATCCATGTCAGTTCAGCGATTATCTGCAGTTGGCACTGAGCATAGGTCTGCATGTACTGGTGGAAGTGCATGACCGTAAAGAGCTTGACAGAGCTCTTGAAAAGGGGGCTTTGGTGATCGGAGTCAACAACAGGGATCTGAAAGATTTTTCCCTCAAGCTTGAGACATCAATAAATCTTCGGCCATTTATTCCTTCAGAGGTTGTCGCTGTTGCTGAAAGCGGCATGATAACCGCTGCCGACGTTGCTCTTATCAGGCAGGCATCGTTTGATGCCGTGCTGATAGGAGAAGGGCTGCATACAAGTGCTGAACTTCGTGAGGTTATCTGGTCAAAGCCCTGATTGCAGCTGCTGTTTTTACCGGATCGGCCGACTTGAAGAATGCCGTACCGGCAATCAGACTATCCGCGCCAGCTGACACTACTGCCTGAGCATTTTCTTCCGTTATGCCGCCGTCAATGGCGATCGTCATTTGTGGATTCTGCATCATGCGCATCTTGTGGAGCTCCTGAATTTTTCCAATAGATGAAGGAATAAACTTCTGCCCTCCGAATCCGGGATTCACCGACATCAGCAGAACCAGATCGAGATCCGGCAGAATGGACTCGAGTGTCGAGAGCGGTGTCGCCGGGTTGATTGAGACACCTGCTTTCACACCGAGGCTTTTTATGAACTGAATCGTACGGTGCAGATGCGGGCAGGCTTCCTGGTGAACGGTGATCTGGTGAGAGCCTGCTTTGACAAAATCCTCAATGAAACGGTCTGGCGCTGCAATCATCAGGTGGGTGTCGATAATGAGAGGTGTGCATGCCGCAATAGCTTGAACAATGAATGGGCCAAAGGTGATGTTGGGGACAAAGTTTCCGTCCATGACATCGCAGTGTATCCAGTCTGCTCCAGCTTTTTCGGCTATCTCTATTGAGCGTTTGAGGTTGGTGAAGTCAGCCGATAGAATGGATGGAGCGAGAAGGGTAGATGATGGTGGCATGATGATGCTTCCTTGATCGTGAAAAAAGATTAAACCCGCTAAATAATTAAAATGCTTCGCCAATACCAAAATTGAAGGTAAAGTCATTGAGTTTCCATGTTGATATGCGCCATGGTTTGGTCTCAGTAGGATCACGCAGTTTATAGGCAAAATCAAAGCGGAAAGGCCCGATAGGAGATCCTATCCGCAGGCCGATGCCCGCATCCCAGGCGTAGTTATTGATCATGGATTTCAGATTAAATGCATAAGGTCCAGTTCTGTCCCATATATTTCCCATATCGGAAAAGAGAGTTATTCCTGACTGTTGGCGGAAGAACTTGAAAAATTTCAGTCTGTACTCCATATTAAGTTCAAGCTTGATGTCAGCGCCGAATTTTGCAGCAGCACTGCTGACGCTGTTGTCTGGTCCAAGGGCGTTGAAAAGCCATCCCCGCATGCTGTTCGCTCCACCTGCATAAAAACGCCGTTCTTGAGGGGTTGTCTCAGCTTTTCCCCAAGGTGTCATCCATCCGATATCACCTCTTCCGGCAATTTGGCTTTCTGGTGAGATGTTTTGAATAACGCTGAGTCCGGGCTCAACTTTTATATACTGGGTGTAGGTGGTACCAAATATCTGAGGGTCATTGCCGGTGAACCCGATATAATTTTTTTTGTCAACATATTTATCGATCAGCCAGGGGATTGTTCCGCAATCTTCCAGAAGAAGGTCAAGATTCCAGATTGTCTTTTCTGACGGAACGCTCTTGCGGTTTGTGAAGTTGTAGCGAAGCCGGAAGGTCTGGTCGATATGGGTTTGCAGAAGGCTGTCAATTCCGGCGTTGACCGCTGAGCTGTTGGCAGGGTCGATGCCGATATTCTGGGCAAGATTCTTTGTGAAGAGCTGTTTGAATCCTCTGAGGGAGTCGCTCTTAACCAGTTCGATTTCAAAAAAATCGAACGTCAGCCGTGAGGATGGACTCAATTTAGCATTATAGGTGCCCCGTACCAGCAGGTTCTGGGTCGCAAGCAGCACTGGCTGTATGGTACTTGCGTATTCGGCTGTAACTGCATAGGAGTTGCCGGGTTTTTTAAGAACCGGCATGATCAGGCTGCTTTTCAGATTGAATTCATAAGGAATAACCTTTGCATATTGTGAAGGATTAAGGTTTTCAAGCACACTGTTGCTGTCACCAACCTGGGTGCCGAATTCTGTTGAAGTTTGGAATTGTTCCGCTCCTCCCAGAAGGTTTTTGTTTTCGTAGGCAAGAGACCCGGCGAAAAAGAGGGAGCCATAACGGTTGTCAACCAGTAATTTAGGTTCTATCTGATGCCTTGGTGCTGTTTCAAGGTGCACGGTTGTATAAAGATCACCGGCACGTACAGAGTCAGGAGTGATATAAATTGACGAAAAAATATTGGTGATGCCGAAATTCTGCAAGGTGCGCTGTTCGAGACTTTGGCTGGTGACCTTGCCGGGTCGGAATTCAATAGCAGAGGTAATAAGGTCAGTGGAGAGCTTCTGTTTTCCTATAATTTTGCCGGTGATAGTATCCTTTGTAAACGTTTTTTCACCAGGTGATGTGTCGCTCTTTATGGGGTTGTGCACCACAGCATAGACTGGTCCATACTTAAGTCGGTCCGGCAGGCTCAGCTTGAACAGGATCCCGGCACGGTGTCCAACGGTATCAACCTTTATGCGGATACTATCCTCATGAAAAAAAGCATAGCCCTCTTCTTTGAAAAATGAAATTGTACGGTTTCTTTCATCAATCAGCCGCTCAACAGAAAAAATATCATTGACTTTCAGGCGCTTTTGATCAAGATAATGGGTTTTAAGTTCCCTTGAAATCTTCTCAAGTCCTTCGTATTTCAGTGAATCAATTTTAGATGGTTCATTTTCACGGATCATAATGTTCAGATCCAGAATTTGGCCGTTGCCCTTGCGGACGATCGTGGAGGTCACATCTGTCGAAAAATACCCCTTATAAGTATAGAGCTTTTTTATGAGGGTGAGGTCTTTTTCAAACTCCTCCGGATTGAAGGGTTTAAGCGCACCTCCGAATAAGCCTAGTCCCAGGAATGACGTGTGTTCAGATGTAGCAATAACCTGCCTGAGTTCTTCAGTGCTGATAGCTTTATTGCCCATGAAGCTGATTTTGCCAGCATGAGGTGAATTCGTTGATGGATCAACACCGTTACTGTCTGACTGACTATATGCCGGCAAAGCACAGAGCAGAAGAAAAGCAATAAGACCACATGCTTTTGCCCTGGCAAAGAGGGGAGTAGCTAAAAAAAAAACACTGATCCGAGTTCCGTTTTCCTATAGTAATGGCTCTTCATCACTGTAGCCAAAGTCTTCGTCAGTAGGATAGTCAGGCCATATTTCATCAAGGCTTTCATACATATCATCGCTTTCAGGAAGGTCCGTCAGGTTTTCGATGACCTGTTGTGGCGCTCCTGTTCTGTTTGCGTAATTAATCAGTTCATCTTTTGTGACGGGCCATGGAGCGTCGGCTATATAACGGGCGAGATCTAAATTCCAGTACATACTGCGTCGATTGGTTTATTCAGGTTAAGAGTTATTGTCTTTTTCTTCAGGTTCAGCGTTTTGTTTAGTAATGAATTTGTTCGTAACAGCTCCATCAAAGAAATAAGCGGTAGGATTGACGATGACATTGTTTTTGTGAACCTCGTAATGCATGTGCGGGCCAGTAGATACACCGGTATTTCCGGAAAGTGCAATGATCTCGCTGCGTTGTACTTTCTGGCCTTGGCGTACCAGCGATTTTGAAAGGTGGGCATAGACGGTTTTATACCCATAACCGTGATTTATAATTATTTTTTGCCCATATCCCTTGTCGTAGCCTGAAAAAGCTACAATTCCATCACCTGTAGATTGCACTCCTGTGCCTTCAGGCACAGAAAAATCTATTCCAGTGTGAAAAAGGGGAACATGATAGACTGGGTGTACTCGGAGGCCGAAACTGCTGGTAATCGGGCCTCCGATAGGCCTTATATTGGGGATACTGGAAAAGAAAGAGGTCGGATTGGGATTGTCAGCGAGTTCACCGTTTTCATGGGTGTTCTCTTTCTGGCGATCAATCTGCAGTATCAGTTGCTCAATCATTTGTTCTGTAGTTGACAGCAGCCCTTCGGTAGAGCTTACCCGACAGATATCTTCCGGTTGTTTATGTTCAGCAAGAGTTGTTGATGGCGCCAACAAAAGAGAAGTAAAGAAAGCAAGGCAGAAAAGAAGATGTTCTTTTCTGACGAATCCAGACAGATGAATAAACTGTTTTGTTGAAGACATGCAGTATCCGGATTGTTTGCCTTAAAATGGGCAGTCGTGAATGATGGACAAATATAAATAAACTTTTTTTTATAAATCAATGATTAGTGGGCTTCAAACCAGTTTTTTCCAATGCCTGTGTCAACCTCTACGGGAACTGTCTTCAGGCCGCAAGTTATTGCCGCATCAATCATTGCTTTCTCAATCAGGACTGAAAGCGGCTTTTTTTCCTCATCAGTGGTTTCAAAGAGCAGTTCGTCATGGACCTGCAGAAGCATGATAGATTTCATTTTCTTTTCGTGCATACGCTGACTGCAGAGGATCATGGCGCATTTAATGATATCAGCAGCTGTGCCCTGGATTGGCGTATTCATGGCAGCCCTTTCGGCTGCTTTCTTCAGGTTTGCATTCCGGCTGTTGAGATCAGCAATATAACGGCGTCTTCCAAGAAGGGTCGACACATAGCCATTTTTTCTTCCGGTTTCTATAATATGTTGAAGTGCATCGAACAGTCCGGGATATTTTGAGATGTAGGTGTCGATAATGTTTTTCGCTTCTTTTTGGGAAATATTGAGCCTTTTTGAGAGGCCGAAAGGCATGATGCCGTAAAGTATCCCGAAATTTACCTCTTTTGCTTTGCGTCGCATATCGCTGTCAATCTCATTCGTGCCGAAAATCACTCTTGCGGTTGCGGTATGTATGTCTTCATGGTTTCGGAATGCGTCAAGAAGCTGAGGATCGGCTGAGATTTCTGCAGCAATCCTTAGTTCAATCTGGGAATAATCTGCCGAGAGCAGCCATTTTTCGGAAGAAGAGGGTATGAATGCCCTGCGAATCTCTTTTCCGAGCGTTGTGCGGATAGGGATGTTCTGCAGGTTCGGGTTAGAAGATGAGAGCCTGCCGGTGGCTGTGATATGCTGGTTAAAGGAAGTGTGCAGTCTGCCGGTTTGATGATTCACCATTTTAGGTAAAGCATCGATATAGGTGTTTTTCAGTTTCTGAAGACTCCTGTACTCCAAAAGGTCACTTGCAACGGGGTGAAGCGGAGCCAGCGCCTCAAGCACTTCGACATTAGTTGAGAAGCCTGTTTTGGTCGTTTTTTTTGGCGGCAGACCGAGCACATCGAACAGGATATGTGCAAGCTGTTGCGGCGAATCAATATTGAAGACAGAGCCTGTTGCCGCATAAATCTTGTCTGTCAGCAGTTTCAGCTCTATGGTGGCGGCTTCAGAGGCTTTTTCAAGACTTTTGGAGTCGATGCTTATGCCTTCGTATTCCATTGCTGCAAGGACGGAGACAAGGGGAAATTCTATATTTTCGCAAAGCCAGAGCAGTTCTTTTTCTTTCACGAGTTTTTTGCGGAACATCTCTTCAAGCTGAAGGGCAAGATCCGCATCCTGGCAGCCATAGTCAGAGAGCTTTATTGGTTCAACGTCGTAAATATTCAGTTTTGTTTTTCCAGTTCCGACAAGTTCGTCAAAGGTTGTTGTCCTGTAACCGAGATGACGAGCTGCCAGGTCATCGAGATTGTGTTGTTCTTTCGGGTCGAGCACATAGCTTGCTAGCATGGTGTCAAATCCGACCGGCGAGAGTTCAATTCCGTATTTTTTCAGGACGAGAATGTCATATTTGAGGTTTTGCCCGGTTTTCAGTATTGATGGATTTTCAAGGACAGGCCTTAATATATCAAGGGTACTCACTCTTTGAAGAGCGTCTTTATTAAACGAAATAAAACGGGCCTTCCCTGCTTCAATTGAAAATGACATACCGGCCAGTTCAGCTTCAAACGTATCCAGACTTGTTGTTTCCGTATCGACAGCAATTCGTTTAGCGTTTTTCAGTGAGAGAACCAGTTCATTCAGTTTTTCTGATGTATCGACGAGAGCATAGTCAGCATCGATTTGCGGTGATCGAAGCCCAGGCTGTTTGTCGTCCGGATGATCGGTCTGGTGCTCATGCAATGGTGCATCAGCTGAAGGAGGCAGCACATAATCATTGAACACAACAGGGAGCCTGGCAATAATGGTTCTAAGCCCAAGCTTCTGCAGCAATAATAACAGTTTTGTCTGGTCCGGTACACCACATTCAAGTTCTTTAAGGGTAACATCAATCTGCAAATCGGTGCGGATGGTAACCAGTCTGGTTATCAGATCGAGTTGCGGCTGAAATTCTTCAAGGCTTTGGCGGTTTTTTGGAGAAATATCATCCAGATGCTTATAAATATTATCCAGAGAGCCGTATTTATGCAGCAGGCTTGATGCTGTTTTAGGCCCTATCCCTTTTGCTCCCGGAATATTGTCAGAGGTATCGCCGGTCAGCGTCAGGAACTGGGTGAACAGTTCAGGCGGTATCCCGAATTGTTCCGTGATCTCCTTTTTCCCGAACAGTTCCAGTTCATTCTGGCTTTTGCCCGGCTTGAGGATTTTTACTCCATCGTGTACAAGCTGGGCAAGATCCTTGTCCGGTGTGACAATGTATACTTGACAAGTGTGTTCGAATTTTCGGGCAGCAGTACCGATAAGATCGTCTGCCTCATAGCCAGGAGCTTTGACAAGCGGTATATCAAGAGTTTCAAGCAGTTCGAACACCGCATCAAGCTGCATGATGAGATCTTCAGGCGGAGTCTGTCGATTCGCTTTATATGGGGGGTACATATCGTGGCGAAAGGTTTTTTCCTTGCTGTCAAAGACCGCCGCCAGATAGTGGGGCTTATAGGTTTCAAAAATCTTAAAGAGTGCTGACGCAAATCCGTAAATCGCACCTGTCGGCATTCCGTCCCGGCTTGTCATGCCTGCTCGCTGCAGAGCAAAAAAGGCCCGGTAGATCATAGCCATTCCATCAAGCAGAAAAAGGGCAGGCTTGTTTTGGTTTGGCGTCATCGCTTCGACTTTAATGTCCTGATCGGCGGAAGGAAAGAACCCAAGTTGATTACTGCTCATTCTGTAACTACCCCGTAACTTCCAAGCACCTTGACCATCGTTGCAAATTCTTTGAGATGGTTAAGAGCATTGTGAATATTCGTGTCATGCTGATGTCCGATGAAATCGACATAAAACAGATACTCAAACGCTTTTTTCCTGAAAGGTCTTGATTCTATTTTGGCCAGATCAATATCACGCATGGCAAATGTTGCAAGTGCCTTAAAAAGCGAACCCTGCTCATTGGGAAGCGTGAACGCAATGGATGTCTTGTGCTGTGAGGTGTCCGGTTTTGTTTTAAATTGCAACGGATTGCTTATTTCTGAATGCGAAATGCAGAAAAATCGTGTAATGTTCCACTCTTCATCCGCCAGGTTTTCCTGCAGGATTTCAAGTCCGTAAAGTTCCCCAGCCCTTTTTGACGCTATAGCAAGGTTTGAGGGATCATTTGCAGCTGCAATTATTTTTGCACTGCCGGCGGTATCATAGGCGACTTCCGGCTTGAGGTTTTTGTGAGCCGCAAAAAAATTACGGCATTGTGCAAGCGCCTGCGGATGAGAAAGCACCTTCCGGGCTTGTTCTATTGTTGCATTGTGGATGCCGAGCAGACAGTGTTCAACTTTTACAAAGGTTTCGGCAACGATAGTGACAGGGTGCTGCAGTAAAAGGTCATAGTTCTGATGAATGCTTCCTCCCAGTGAATTCTCAATAGGGATGACTGCATACTCAACCTTATGGTTTTCAACGGCAGCAAAAGCTTCCTCAAACGATTCGAACGGTTTTGGTTCTCCGATCCTGAGCGCGGCAATCTCGCTGTAGGCTCCGGGTTCTCCCTGATAGGCGGTCATCAAGTTTGTCATTGTTTTTTCTAGTTGTTAACTTGCACGAATGCCGTTGGAATTGATTTTATTTAAAGAAAATAAATCTATTATCATAGACGTGGGGCATCGGGATTAATAAATCAGCAGTTTTTATTATGTCAGGACATAGCAAATGGGCAACCATTAAAAGGAAAAAGGCGGTAACTGATCAGAAACGAGGCAGTTTATTTACCAAACTGGTCAAAGAAATTACGATAGCGGCAAGAATGGGCGGAGGCGATCCATCGGGTAATCCCCGTCTAAGGCTTGCTGTCGACACTGCAAGAGACAATTCCATGCCGATGGATAATATTTCGCGCGCCATCAAGAAAGGTACAGGGGAGCTCGAAGGTGTCACCTATGACGAAATTACCTATGAAGGGTATGGACCTGCAGGAATTGCACTGATTATTGAGACAGCTACGGACAACCGCAACCGGACCGTCGCTGATATCCGGCACATTATGAGTCGTAACAATGGTTCTCTCGGTGAAAGCGGCAGTGTAAGCTGGATGTTCCAGCGTAAGGGATCTCTTGATGTTCCACGATCGTCTGCCGGAGAGGATCAGCTGATGGAAATACTCTTGGATGCAGGCCTTGAAGATCTCAACGGAGATGATGAAAACTATTTTACTGTCATAACTGATGTCAAAGAGCTTGAAAACGTTAAAAAAGCGCTTGACGATGCAGCTATTGCTTATGAGAATGCAAAGATTGATCTTATTCCTGAAAACTATATAGAGCTTGAAGCCGATGATGCACGGAAAGTTATCAAGTTGATCGATGCGCTTGAAAACAATGACGATGTGCAGGCGGTCTACAGTAACATGGAGATCAGCGAAAGTGCAATGAGCAGCTTAAACGAATAGAGGATGGTTGTCCTCGGGATTGATCCCGGAAGTCTGAATACCGGTTATGGGGTTATTCGCCAGAGTTCCGGCGTTTTATCCGTGCTCGTCTGTGGTGTAATCCGTCTTAATCCCCGTCGGACACATGCAGAGCGGATAGGTGAAATTTATCATGAGCTTGCAGCCGTTATTGCTGATTTTCGACCGGAACATGTTGCCTTGGAAACAGCGTTCCTGAGCAGAAATGTGCAGTCTGCTCTTAAGCTGGGTCAGGTGCGTGGTGCGGTTATAGCCCTTGCAATGAACCGGAATCTCGCACTGCATGAGTATGCTCCGCGTGAAGTGAAATCGGCGATAACAGGAAGAGGTGCCGCAAGTAAAGAGCAGGTTGCTTTTATGGTCACAAGAATGCTTGGTCTCACCGTACCGCCTAAACCTTTTGATGTTACCGATGCACTCGGTATAGCCCTGTGTGATTTGCATAGAGGAGAGAGTCGAAAGGCTTTTCTTCCTGATGAAAAAGTCAAAAGTAGAGGCAGCAGCTGGTCGAAGTTTGTCACCGCATCACCCGATAAGGTTGTCCGTTAGTTTCCGTGGAGAGATAAATGAGTTGCCTTCATTGGAAGAGTTGGTATAACTCACTAATAAAATCATAGCTGTGGAAGGTCGTATTTCACATACAAAGTTTTCTATCCTTTTCTCCTCTTTTCAATACCTCTCCAAAAATGATTATTTTACAATATCTTAGAGCTTAAAACCTTTCTTGATTGCTCCCCTTTACCCTTTGATTATTCCCGTCTTTTCTGTAATATTCCACTGAATTTGTAAAGTTCCTGTAAAGTTTGCAAAGGAAAAGGGGTGTTTATATGGGTGTTTCGGTTCGTGAAATTGCACTGAAAGAGGGCGGCGTCTCCTTCAGTATTGACATTTATTTCAAGGGCCAGCGGCAGCAGGTTAAAACAGATATTCAGGCCGAAAGATCAGAAGGCAGGGAGTACAAAAAAGCACGACAGCAGGCTGAAGCACGGGCGGCAGAGTTGGAAGCACAGTTGAAGATCGACCCGGCAGCGGTTTTTCTTGGCAAGGAGAGGCGCGGAAATGATTTTCTTGAGTATTTCGAGAAGGTGATGTGTGACGAAAAAAAAAGTGAGTCCTCTTACAGAAACGCCTTGAAACATCTTCGGGATTTCAATGGAGTAAAGCCGTTGCCAATGGCGAATATTTGCCAAACATGGGCGGAGCGTTTCCGGGTGTACATTGATGATTTGAGCCTGAAGGAAACAACAAAACAAAATTACTTGCTTGCCTTGAAGATCATTCTAAAGCGGGCAGCAGAGGAAAATCTTATACCTGATTTCTCAAGGAAAATAAAACAGTTTGGCAAGAATGATGTTGCCCTGAAATATTTGACCGTTGAGCAGATCAAAACCCTTGAGGCGACACCTTGCAGCCTCCCGGCAATAAAGGCGGCTTTTCTGTTTTCTTGTTTTTCGGGCTTGAGAGTTTCAGACCTTGAAGCCTTAAAAGATGGAGATATTCAGCAGGACGGCGACAGGGTAACGATTCGTTTCAAGGCGCAAAAGACCCAAAGATGGGAACGTTTGACTCTTGGAGCGCAGGCGTTGAAATATCTTGATGATGCCAAAAAACAACATAAAGAGAGGGAAACCGGAGATAGCAGGGTTTTTCTTTTGCCAAGTCGAGCTTGGGGCGTGAAAGTTGTTCGAGCTTGGGGCGCGGCGGCAGGCATTCCGTTCAATCTTGGTTTTCATTGTGGGCGGCATTCCTTCGCAGTGTTGAGTCTTCAGAACGGCGTTGACCTTTACACCCTGAGCAAATTGATGGGCCATGCCACCATTACGGCCACCCAGATTTATGCCAAAGTTGTTGATGAAACAAAAACGGCGGCAATGGATAAACTACCCAGTTGGTAAAAAGCAAATATATTTAGTTCTTCAAAAAGGTAGCATGATGCTACATGGTAGCATGAAGTTGGCAGGGTTTGGGTGATTTACGGCTGGTTCACTTTAAAGCGGGCAAAATATGAGCAAAAATCAACCTGATAATTTAGGATTTAGTCTTTGGCAGGCAGCAGGGGTTATTCTCACAGATTTACGATGGTATTATGAAGCGCTTACAGAGAAAAAAGAGGCTTCCCTGCCATTGGATTTTGATGAGATTCAACGAGGGAATGAAATCCATTCAAGCAATGCGTTAGCTGATTGGTTTTTGCCTATTTGCGCGCTTGGGAATCAAGTTGACATGCCACCCGACATGCGGCCTAACATGCAGGATTTATACCGCTTCATTGTCGATAAGGGTTTATATCTGGCTACGATACAGGCGCTTGATGCACGGATGGAATTACTTCAACCATGCATAGACAGCTTGGAGCGTCAAAAAAGAATATATAAAGATGACCCTCTAATGAGGACTATTGAAGAGTCTGAATATCGCAGAACCAATGATATTCTTGATTGGTTGATATATATGAAGAATCAACAAGACCAGCAGCCCACCAGCCAGACGGCAGATCAGGAACAAAACGTGCCCGGCAGAAAAGAAAAACTCTCATTGGACACTTTCCGGCGTGAAATATATCAGGAATTGAACAAGCAATTTCCAAAAGACCAAAAAAACCGACCTGGAATAAAGAAGGTTTGCAAAAAATGGGGGTTGCAGTATGGCGTTTCCGAAAGCACGATTAGGCGGGATTTAGATATACTGCAAAACAAGGGGGAATAAATAGGTTATATCAGGTTATTCCCCGTATTTTTCCCCGAAACAGTATAGCGTAGAATATTCAGGTAAGCACGAAGGCATTTCTTCACAACCTGAAAACATTAGGCTATATGACCACTATTGAAGCCACACCCCAGCCAGCAGCACAAGCTATTCAACGGCCCCGGCAGCGTTTCCTTTCCACAGATCAGGCCCTTCAGTATATCAAGGACGTTTACGGCGTTCAGATTGCACGCGCCACACTTTACAAAAAGCGTTCACTTGAAAAAGGTGCATTTATTGGCCAGCGTTCACCCTTTGGAAAACTTGTGTTCGACCCGGTAGAGATTGATCGTTACATGGCGACCGGCAGCGCACGGGCAGCGGTTGAGACTGACGGAGGGGAAGCATGAGGCCAGACAATAAAAAGCCCCATAGCGGGCAGCTACAGGGCAATGACGGGCATTTGTTGGGCGCAAACAATGGGCGTTGTTCACGCTTCAAATATACGCACCCTTCCAGAAATCTCAAATCCTTCAACGTAGATGCTTATTGCCGAAATGCAGATCGGGCAATTGCAAATTGCTTTGTGATGGGTTTGGATTTCCTGAGCCAGATCAAATTCAGTTACATGATTGCTTCTAATGGAAAATTGGTTGTCAGATCAGCACGGAGGGCAGCAAGATGAATTACTTTGAACTTGGATTAAACGCCATTATGCCGGTTGAGGCCTTTCTTATCGGTTCATTTTTGGCAGACATTAACAGTCGCCTGAAAGAAGATCGGCGAGGTGAGGAATGAGCGCTTGCACACCAAAACCCAGCAAGATATTAGCGGATATACTTAAGCAAGTTCCCCGAGTTGATTTCCAGCTTTTGGCATTCCCTGAAACAACAGAACTTCGAGCAGAACTGAAAGAAGCGCAGGCGAAAAGCACAAGCCCAGACGGAAGCACAAACCTTGACACACCCGAAAGCACTAAGGCGGCCAATGATGTCTCAGAGATTCAAAAGCAGATCGACAGATGCAAGCCGAAGCAGAAGGATATTATTGTTCATGGCATTGACCATTTATTGAACCTTTGCAGGGCCAACCAATGGCAGCTTGCAGCCCAGCACGGACGCGTTTATGTGTATAATGGGGCGTTCTGGCAGGCAGTCAATGAAGGCGACCTTAAACAGTTTCTTGGGCAGGCACTTGAGAAAATGGGTGTTCGATTCGTTGAAGCAAAGTATTTCCGGTTTCGTGATGACCTGACAAAGCAATTTTACACAAGCGCACATTTACCAGCCCCGGAACGCGACAGGGGAAGGGTTGCCATAAACTTGAAAAATGGAACCTTGACCGTAGGGCCGGACGGCGTTCAGTTGAGAGAGTTCAGAGCGGCGGATTTTCTTACTTATCAGCTTGCCTTCGATTATGACCCGACAGCGACTGCCTCGAAATGGCGGGCCTTTCTTGAGGATGTTCAGCCAGACCCTGAAGCGCAGCAGGTTTTAGCTGAGGCGGCGGCATTGGCGTTCATTCCTTCCAGTGTCCTGAAACTTGAAAAGATTCCTGTTTTGTTTGGCAGTGGTTCAAACGGCAAGAGTGTTTTTCAGGACACCTTCAGGGCGGTTCTTGGCAGTGAAAATGTTTCCGGGCATTCCTTGAAGTTGCTTACTTCAAATGAGAATGCACGGGCAGACCTTCAGGACAGGTTAATTAATATCTCTTCAGAGATCGGCGGCATTTCGGATTCAGATACTTTTAAATTGCTTGCCAGTGGTGAGCCCGTTTCAGCTAAAATCTTATATCAAGACGTTTTCACGATGGAAGATTATGCACGGCTTTTCTGCAATGCAAACAAGTTACCGAGGGAGATTGAAAATTCACCGGCATTCTTTCGGCGGTTCCTGATTATTCCGTTCACCGTAACAATAGACCCGGCAAAGAAAGACACCACCCTTTCAAAGAAGATCGTTTCAACTGAATTACCGGGCGTTCTCAATTGGATACTTGAGGGCTTGGCAAGGTTGTTAAAGCAGGGTGATTTTTCCCCATGTACTGCGGCAGATCAGGCGTTACAGCAATACCGGCATGAAAGCGACAGTGTTGCAATATGGCTTGAAGATGCAGGTTACCAGCCTTCACATAACGGGCATAGACAGCCCTCAGGCGTTCTTTATACCGAGTATAAGGATTTCTGCAAGGGTGAAGGTTATTCAGCCGTAGGGGGCAAGACATACAAAGAAAGGATGCTGAGTTCAGGATTTCAGCACAGCCGAATAGCAGCCGGGCAGGTTTACAATGCCGTTAAGATGGGGGGTGAAGATGCCCCAATCTGACCACGGCAGCCGGTTAATATCGGTGTTCAGCAATGCATTTCAGCAGACACCCAGCGGAACAACAACTATTGAAACCTTCCTGCATGGTATTCAAGCCGGGCAATGGAGAAAGCAGGTTGAAGATGTTCGGGCGTTGACAGTCAGCGAGCAGATCAAGGAAGCAAAGAAGCGAGTCCCGGCGGTTGCACCCAGCGCACTGTTTAACGGCAGGCGAGGGAAAGAGTATGTTCAGCAGCATTCAGGGTTTATCAATCTTGATATTGACGGCAAGGAAAACCCCTGCATTGCAGACAGGGTAGTACGGGCGCGCGTTTATGCAGATCAGTACGTTTATGCAGGACATGTTTCAGTTTCAGGGCATGGCCTGAGCTTATACGTTCAGATCGAGCCGGAACAGCATGAAGCGGCATTCTTGCAGCTTGAACAATACTTCCTTGCTGCATGGGGTGTTCAAGTAGACCCGGCATGTAAGGACGTTTCCCGGCTTCGCTTCGTGAGTTATGACCCTGCATTGTATCGAAACCATGAGGCGCGGGCCTTCATTTCCAGAAAGAAGCGTTTCAGCCCAGCCCAGCGACCGGCACAGCGTTCATTTGACCGGGCAGTTGTTCAGGATTCGAACCAGTATTTCGAAGCGATTCTAAGCCAGATATTGGCGGCAGGTTATGACTTGACAGGCACTTATTACGATTGGGTGAAGATTAGTTTTGCCATTGCTTCAGGATATGGCGAAGCCGGGCGGCAATACTTCCATGAGATCAGCAAGTTCCACCCGAAATATAAACCGGTAGAGACAGACCGGCAGTTTACAAGATGCCTTCAGACCAGACCGGCAAGAATAGGCAGAAAAACAATTAAACTCAGCACGTTTTTCTATATGGCGAAGCAGGCAGGATTCACTTACAAATAACAATAAACCATTGGAACCATGAGTAGCAAAAAGGAAGCCAGCAAAATCGGGGATTTCATTTTTGATAAAAGCAAGGTTGCTTTATTCGATGCCGTCACTGAGGCGATGCACAGGGAGCCAGATGGTAAAGAATGGGCTATTGCCGTATCGAGCTTCCTTATGGGTGCATGCTGCGCTGCTCATGCGATTATAGACGGGATTGAGGAACACAATATTATCAAGCGAAATTAGGACGTGTCAAAGTATGGCGCGGGTAGAAACTTTGCCTTAGAAGGCCGTCTATGATCGTTTTTTGTAGAGTAAAAACACTGTAAAGTATTGTAAACATTGATAAACAGGAAATATACCCCCTATGAGCAAAAAGAGACTTCAAACACTGTGTGATGTTCGGAGATACCTTGCGGGGTTGCTGAACAGATATGAAGAGAAAGAGATTGACGAAATACACCTGAAAGCGGCAGCCTATGTTTCAAACATTCTTACCAGCACTATCAAAGATTCAGAGTTGGAACAAAGGATTGATAAACTTGAAGAACAATTAAACAATAACGAAAATGGCAACATTCGAAAAGCGAGTTAGGCAGATCGAGACGCATTTAAAGCCGAAAAAACAAGTTTACTCCAAAATTTGGATAGGTGATTCACCAAAAGGTTATGGAGGTTACGAGGAAGGCGGCAAGAATTGGAGTGTTAGCATGAGAAACGAAGATTGGACACCGGCAGATTTTAATGAGGAATACGAGCAGAGCGTAATTTTTCTACCAGAACAAGACCCTAAACTATGAGAGCATTAGACACACGAATAAAAACCCTTGAAGCTGAGGCTTGCAGGCGATTTAAAGCACAAGAAGATGAAAATGAAAAATGTTATATCGGTGGCAATGATGGCGCGGCCTATAATATGGATGACGTTATTCGATTTGAGAGAGGCGATTTCCCTTGTATTGGGCGCGATGGGAAAACATATTTTCATAGAGGAATAAACCCTGATTTCGTTCACGGGAAGATTACACTTCGAGAGATGGCGGTACAGGCAGGCGTAGCACCAGTTTTTTGTATTGACGATCAGCCGAAAAACTCATTGGTTTGGCCTGAAGATGATTATCGAGAGTATTGCTTGCTTGACTGGCTTGACAGTGAGGGCCTTCGTTATGCAGAATACGCGCCAAAAGGTGATGAGCAAGTGTCTATTTTGCGTGCCAAATTTGATGACCAGCATTTGAAGGTTTATGGCATGACAGAGGATGAAAGATGGTTAAAACATAAGGCGGACAGGGCCGAGGTTTTTGGCTTCAAGTGTTCAAGTTGGTTCGCGAATGCGAAGCCGTCACGGTTTGTGTAATACGTTTTAATAAAAGGGTAGTGGTGAATTTGTGTTAAAAAGCCGCAATTTGCAGTATAATGATAGTGGCTTATCAATTTAAACGGAAGCAGTATGAAGTTTATGAAATTGGTTATGGCGGTACTGTTCCTTTTTAGCCTATCAGCAAATGCCGCCACATCGGCGGAGTGTAAGGACAAGGTGCCCGATAAAGATATTTTATTGTTTGTGAATAAATTTGCAGCAATGACAATGGCTAAAAGTGATTTTGAAACAACCGATGCCTATTTAGAGCGCATCGCAAAATCCGGGTATGCCGGTAAAGACTTTATACTTGATATCCCATTAGGGAGGGCTGTTGAGTTTTCGTACGATTCGGATAAGGAGATTTTAACCCTTGGACTCGTTGGCGCAGATCAGTATTCGTTTGGGTTTCCGCATAGTGATGATGATAATCTTAAGGACTCACCCCTTGCTGCAAAGTTTATAATTTATGATCAAATGTCAGAAGGAGGCGCTTATGTTGGCAGTAACGCATTTGGCGTCAAAAAGGTGGTTAAAAAACATAATGAAGAGCAAGTGATTCTGATTTGCACAAATCCAGATTTGCGTTTTGACGATAGAGCCTCTCCTTCAGTTACAGCTTTCGCTAAGCCAGGGTCGAGAAAGATGGAGCAGCCAGTCAGGAGATTGGATGTAAGCAAGAACAGTCAATTGAGGATGGTTCAGATTCAGGTTTCTCCTGAAGGAGCAAAAAAAATCTTATCAAAAGGAGTATGTAGGCTTCATATAACAACGGAGTTGTATAAAAACCAAAAAAAATATGTCCTCAAATGGTTTAATCATTTTTCCCCTACAGTTACAAGCCCTTCCGAGATGAGTTGGCTATTTACTATGTTTACTGCAAGACTGAACAAGGTTGAAATAATTAATCATGAAAACAACCAGAAATACACTGAGTTTGATCTTAATCTCCCAGTCTCAGCGATTCCAGAAAATAACAAAGTTACCCCCTCTGATAAATCAAATACAGAAAAGCCAAAATTAGATGTAAACTACCTCCCGACGTCTGTCATTTCCTCAAGCATTGCAGCGAAATCAAATAGTTTTCGAGCAAAACCAGAGGTCGCTAAACTCCTGTCAAGTATTGATGCTCTTGGTGCCACAAAAGGGGTTGTCATTGTTACGCTTCCATATAGCGGGGTTGGATACAAGCAAGGGTTGAGACCTGACGATATTGTATTGTATGTTGATGACAAAGAAGTGCAGGGAATAACAACAGGGCTTGGTGATGCCTTGTCAAACGTGCAAAACGGTGATAAAATTATATTAACTATATGGCGCGGAAGTCATGAAATGAAAATCCCGATACAATTCTGAACTTTCAATATTTAATCAGAATATCCAGCCCCGGCACTCCACCGGGGTTTTTCATTTCTGAAGCTCAGCTCTTAGTTGCTCCCATGCTATATCTGAATTAACGGGAAGCTTGAGCCGTTTTTCCATCCCTGAAGCAACTTTAATAAATCTTGATTTAGCTTTATCAAAATCAAGGGAAAGTTCTTTCGTCAATCGCTTAATACGGTCAGTAACGAATGGGGCAAGAAATATGTTGTCAGGGCTGAAGGGCGGAAACTCTGCAAGAATATCAGGATCAGATATTCCTATATTGTTTGGCCCGTTAAGGTCTAAATAACAAACCTCAAAATACTTGTCTAAAGCCCTTAATCCTTTTGACTCTTTTCTTAAAATCTCAGCCATATCGAATAAGTCGTTACGATAAAGCCCCCATTGCTGCTCTTTTACATGCATTGCTATAGATTTATTCAAAAGAGACCATTTAACATCACCGTCTGATGGTTCTGTTTCGAATTTTTGGCGAAGTCTCTCTTTTTCTACTTCAAACGTATCAACAGGTGGCCCTTGTTTTCTTTGTCCGGGCTTTCGTTTTCCATAATCAATAATTATTTTCGGCAGTGGAGCTGAATTATTGTTAGAGGGGTTCTTTTCTGCTTTTTTTGTGGGAGTTTTCTTGTTGAAGAAAAACCATAGGATGGCAAGAAAAAACAGGATAAAAAGAAGTTCCATGAAACCACTCTCTTTAGTTGACGAAATCAAAATACACGTAAAAGCTTGGGGGCTCCACAGGGGTTTTTGCTTCCCCATTCGCAGTCAACCACTTTACAGCGTAACCGGTAACAATCCAGTTGGCGATGATTCCGTTCCAACTGGCAGCAAACCTTTTTCCTGACACCAAAAAAACAGGCAATTTTTCTTAACTTTTCGATGCTATGATGCTATGTAATGCTATGTTTTTGAAGAGCAAAATATATTGTGTTTTTAAACAACTGTTATCTCTATTTCTTATCTTTCAACAACTTTCCAGAATATGCCTTATAAAGTAAAGAGGGTTCACAAAGCGGGATTATTGACGCATTTGTAAAGTTTTTGTAAAGTTTTGGCCGTTTTCGATACTTTTTATTCTCTCTATGTTGTATTAAAGTGAAGAGATACAGTGTTTTTGTAAAAAATTGAATATGGAAGGTCGTATCTTTAATCTGCCGAATTCGCTTAGTTTTCTGAGAATAATATTGATCCCCTGGTTTCTTTATTATTTTCATACCGGCCATCTCAAAACGGCCATTGTTATCATGGTTGTTGCTCTCTTGACCGACTGGTTTGACGGTCAGGCTGCCCGATGGACAAATGATGTTTCCGAAATGGGAAAAATTCTTGATCCGCTTGCCGACAAACTCTGTCTTGCCAGTGTGGCGGTTTATTTTTTCTGGATCGGTCAGCTTCCTTTGTGGTTTGTGCTTTTTGCTGTTCTCAGGGATGCACTGATTTTTATTGGTGCTGCGTACGTCAGAATCCACTATTCTGTAGTGACAACTTCTCTATGGCCGGGAAAATGGGCGGTTGGTTTTGTCTCCATGATGTTTATTGCCATGGTTTGGCCGCATCCCGTTTTTCAGCGCTATCCTGTCAAGGAATTCTTTTTATACCTCTCGTCCATTATGCTTCTCTACTCCTTTTCTCTTTATTGTGTGAGGTTTTACAGAATTCATAAAGGTCTTGAGTACCGTGTCTGAGTTTTGCCATACCTGTTGTATTGTTGGTCAATCCATGACTTCCGAGTATTGATAACTTTATACGAAAAAAATAAATATCAATGCATAGATGAGCTAAAACATTCCTGAATTATAACTTAGGAATGTTAACAACCTTGATTCTTATGAAGGTGGAAATGTTGACAACTTGTGGATGAAATGTGGGCAGGTGTTGAGAACCGCCCTGTTTCTGAGTACAGGGCGTTCTGCTTCTGAAAAAGACTTTTATTTGTTTTTCGACACAACACTAGCCATAAGGGAAGCTTCGCAGACAAGTTCTCCCCTCACATAAGCTTTTGCATCAAACTGGCAAACGCTTCTTCGCATGTTGGTCATGGTTGCTTCAATGACAAGGGTGTCCCCTGGAAGTACCGGTTTACGGAAGCGAGCCTTGTCGATCCCCATGAAGTATACAACACTCTCCTTTATCTTATCATTACCGTTCAGCATCATTATGCCTCCGGTCTGAGCCATGGCCTCAAGGATCAGCACACCCGGCATGATGGGATTACCCGGAAAGTGACCCTGGAAGAACGGTTCGTTCATGGTCACGTTTTTAATCGATACAATTTTTTCATCAAGTTTGAATTCAACGATCTTGTCGATTAAAAGAAAAGGATAACGGTGCGGGAGAATGTTTAGAATAGCATTGATGTCGAAAATAACGCCGGCTTTTTTCTCGTGCTGGTACTGTCTGGCCAGCTTGTTGCGATCGGTATATTTTTTCAACTGTTTGATAAATTCCACATTCGAAGCATGACCGGGGCGGGCAGCAAGCACCTGTGCCTTTATCGGCATGCCAAGAAGTGCGATGTCTCCGAGAAGGTCAAGCAGTTTATGGCGGGCGGGCTCGTTTTTAAAACGGAGTTCCCGGTTGTTGAGAATACCGTTTTCGCCTAGTACAAGATGCTCGCTCTCTATACCCAGTTTTTTCCCAAGGGCGTCAAGCTCCTCTTTTTGCATAGTTTTGTCTATAATGACAATAGCATTGTCTATATCGCCACCCTTAATGATCCCCTGGTTTGCAAGTGCTTCCACTTCACTGAGAAAGCAGAAGGTTCTTGCGGGGGAAAAATCCTTGATGAATTCTGTCTCCAGATTAAAAAGACCCGAGTGCTGAGAGCCGAGCGCTGGATTTTTATAGTCCACCATGACCGTCATTCTAAAGTCATCCAGCGGCAATGCAACAATATCGACACTGTTTTCAACGTCATGGTATTCAATTGTTTCATCAATGACCAGGTAATTTTTGGGTTCTTCCTGTTCCTGGAATCCGGCTTCGAGCAGTACTATTGCAAAAGGGTGTGAGCTTCCATCCATAACCGGCGGTTCCGGTCCGCTCAGTTCAATCAGGCAGTTATCAATCTGAAGTCCGTAAAGAGCGCCAAGAACGTGTTCGGTGGTATGAACTTTCACATCGTTGAGACCGATAGTGGTCCCTCGCAGAACATCAATCACGTTATCAATCAGTGCTGGTATTTCAGGACTGTTTTCAATATCTGTCCGGACAAAACGGTAGCCGTAGTTGACCGGGGCAGGTTTAAAGGTAATCATGCACTCTTTACCGGTGTGCAGTCCTGTACCCGAGAGGGTAACTTCTTTTTGAAGTGTGCGCTGATGAATGAGCATAATGTAATCGTTGCTCCTGCCTCATAATGCCATGCAGGAAATGAACTTAAGTTGTAATAATGAATAACTTTTAACCTTCAAGATAATAAAGATCGATTTCCTGTTCAAATCAGGCTTTTTGTCGTTACCTTCCCAAACTCCTTATGACAAACTCTTACTGGAAAAGTGTTTCAGGGCTTTTTCAAGAAGAAGAGGATGGGAAATGCTGTTGCCGGCAATAATACTCTGTTTTTGAAAAACATCCTGCTCTCCGGTAAAGTTGGTGACCGTTCCTCCAGCCTCACGTACAAGCAGCACGCCGGCAGCAAAATCCCATGGGAAAAGCTTGTATTCCCAGAATCCGTCAAAGCGCCCGCAGGCCGTATAAGCAAGATCTATGGCTGCTGAACCGGCACGTCGAATGCCTGCAGTGTCGTGAATAATCTCTCTCAGCATCCCGAAATATGAATCAATATAGTGGTACTCCGTGAACGGAATTCCCGTTGCAATGAGAAAACTCTCTTTCTCAGAGCGGTTTGAAATCGAGATTTTTTTGCCGTTCAAGTATGCTCCGCGCCCTTTTTCAGCAGTAAAGAGCTCCTGAAGAACAGGCTGAAAAACAACAGCGGTTATCAGTTCATTATTCCAGTCCTTCAGAGCAATACTTATTGAAAAAACAGGAAAGGAGTGAATAAAGTTAAGGGTGCCGTCAAGAGGATCGACAATCCATGTTCTACCCGAAGCGCCTTTAATGACGGTACCTTCTTCACACAGCATGCTGTCATCAGGAAAACTTTCTGTGATAATTGAGCTGATTACCGCTTCACAGGCCTTGTCAACCTCAGTGACAAAATCTTTATAATCTTTTCCCTTGATTTCATTTTGAGAGAGTTCTCCAAATTTATCAAGAGTGATAGCTCCTGCAGTCTGTGCAGCCCTGATGGCACACTGCAGTTCATTGCTTCTTTTTTCCATATGTGTCCGTAAGGGTTATAATCGCGATCAATATAACATTTCACTCCATTCTTTTATTCCAATGGATATTTCGGTAAAGCACAAGCCTGGGGTTTTGAATTATAGAGGTGGTGAGGGGAATTATCCATCCTTACTATCTGTTTCTTATGCATAGTGATAGAAGTGATTGATTATTTTAACCCCGGCAACAATGAAACTCAATATTCCAAAACTGGTCATCTGCATCGGAGTATGTTTTGTATTTGCTTTTGCAGGCAGCACCTTTACGCCAGTGCCCGGTTCGGAGTGGTACTATTCAATACTCAAAAAGCCATCATGGAACCCACCTGACTGGCTCTTTCCACCCGCGTGGTCTCTTTTATTCCTGCTTATGGGGATAGCACTCTATCTTGTGGTAGAGAAGTGGTCTGAAAAAACAGACGTCAAGGGTGCTCTTACAGCATTCGGCGTACAGCTGCTGCTTAATTTCAGCTGGTCAGCCGCATTTTTCGGGCTTCATTCCCCTTCGAAAGCTCTCGTTGTGATTGTTCTGCTCTGGCTGGCGATTGTGCTGACAATAGTGAAGTTCAAAGCTGTTTCCCCGACTGCGGGATATCTGCTGATTCCATACCTTCTATGGGTAAGCTTTGCCTCGTTTCTTAATTTTACGATCTGGCAGCTTAATAGAGGTCTGCTCTGATAAGGAGAAGCTTTTGTAACTCATGCCAAAGGCTCCGGGAGGTTGGGGACACACCTCAATCTTCCGGAGCCTTTTCTGCTCTGTGTGCAAGAGTTTTAGGTCAGGGGACACGGGGAATAAAATCGAAAACAAAAAACTTGCAAAGAAGTATCCGAATAGAATACAATACGGGTACATGAATACTTTTATCCGATCGTCAGATTTTGATGCATGGTTGTCATGAACTTGCTATATTTTCGTGGACAGGGTGAGAAGTCATATCTTCCAACAAAAGGAGATATAAGACATGACACAGACAGGCAACCAAAGTCGCATACAGTTTGGTTTTACAATCTATAATGACTGTCCCATTCTATGTGATTACTATAATTTTACGTTGCTCCGCGTAATAATGGCCGGGTCAGTTTTCAATCTGCTTCACATTACAACATCATAGCCCCTCATAAACAGAAAATAAACAGGAAGCGCAGCCTCAGCTGCGCTTCCTGTTTTGAATTGTTTCTTCAGGATGTAAGCTGGGCTTAATCCTCTTCGTTTGAACGAAGGTTTTCAAGAACGCCGAAATCTTCAAGGGTGGTGACATCTCCCTTGACCTCATTGCTTGTAGCAAGTTCGCGAAGGAGTCGGCGCATGATTTTTCCGCTGCGGGTTTTCGGAAGGCCTTTTGCCCACCTGATTTCATCAGGTTTTGCAATAGGTCCGATCTCTTTTGCAACGTGGTTGCGCAGTTCTTCACGCATCTTCATATCGCCTACATATTCATCCTTCAGCGTCACGAAGGCCACAAGGGCATTGCCCTTAAGCTCATCGGGGCGGCTGACAACGGCGGCTTCTGCAACGGCTTCAAAGGAAACAAGAGCGCTTTCAACCTCACTGGTGCCAAGACGGTGACCTGAAACGTTGACAACATCATCAACACGTCCCATGATCCAGATATAACCGTCTTCATCTTTCCGTGCACCGTCACCCGTAAAGTACATGCCGGGGAATTCAGACCAGTATGTTGATTCATATCGTTTGTTGTCGCCGTAGATGGTGCGGAGCATTGATGGCCATGGTTGTTTAATGACCAGATACCCGCCTTCATTGGCTTCGCATGGTGTCCCGTCTTTATGAACAACATCGACAGCGATACCTGGGAGTGGCCGTGTAGCCGTACCTGGTTTTGTCGGTGTTGCTCCCGGAAGCGGAGATACCATGATGCCGCCTGTTTCTGTCTGCCACCAGGTGTCAACGATTGGACATCTTTCCTGCCCTACAACCTTGTGATACCACATCCATGCCTCGGGGTTGATTGGTTCGCCTACAGTACCAAGCAGACGGAGCGAGCTGAGGTTGTGTTTTGTGACCCATTCGTTTCCTGCACGTATGAAGGCACGAATAGCTGTAGGAGCTGTATAGAGAATGGTGACCTTATGTCGGTTGATGATATCCCAGAACCTGTCCCACTGAGGGTAGTTAGGGGCACCTTCGTACATGAGAAGTGTTGCACCGTTAAGCAGTGGGCCGTAAACCATATAACTATGTCCGGTTATCCAGCCTACATCTGCCGTACACCAGTAGATATCCTCGTCCCTGATATCAAAAACGTATTTAAACGAACTTGCTGCGTGTACCATGTATCCGGCAGTGGTATGCAGGATACCTTTCGGTTTTCCGGTTGAACCGCTGGTATAGAGCACAAAAAGAGGATGTTCTGATTCTACTTCGACCGACTCACATTCATCAACGGCCAGACCCATCAGATCATGCCACCAATGGTCCATGCCGTTATGCATGTGAACCTCTTCATTGGTTACTTTCAGGACAATGACACTTCTGATGGATGGAGTATTGACAATTGCCTCATCAACAATATTCTTAAGGTTGATGGAACTGCCGCGGCGTCTTGAGCCGTCTGCACAGATAACCATCTTTGCTCTTGAATCATTGACACGCTCGGTGATTGCATGAGCAGAGAATCCGGCAAAAATAACATTGTGAACAGCTCCGACACGTGCACAGGCAAGTACAGCGATGACCAGTTCAGGAACCATGCCCATATAGAGCGCAACCCTGTCACCTGGTTTTATGCCGGCGATTTTAAGGACGTTTGCAAATTTGCTGACCTGACGGTGAAGTTCACCGTACGTCAGAACCCGCTCGTTCCCCTCTTCACCTTCCCAGATAATAGCAGCCTTGTTTTTTCTCCAGCTTTTAACATGGATATCAAGGGCATTGTAGCAGATATTTGTTTTTCCGCCATTAAACCACTTCGCATAAGGGCTGTTCCATTCCAGCACGGTATCAAACTTTTTAAACCAGTGAAACTGTTCGGCAATTCCACCCCAATAGGCTTCCGGATATGTGGCAGCAGAAGCATACAGCTTCTCATATTCTTCCATTGAGGAGATATGGGCACTTTTTGCAAACTCTGCAGGGGGCGGAAATTTCCGTTTTTCAGACATAACAGAGCTTATCGAACCGTTTGCAGAAGACGAGGTTTCGGTGGGCTGTGTGTTGGATGTTGTTTCGTCTGTAGCCATTGATACCAGATTTTATGTGTTGAAAAAAAAGAGAATACCCCCTTCACAGGTATTTGTGAACAATAACAATAGAAAATCAGCAGTTAAAGCGGAGAATAAAAATATCTGAAACGAAGTTTAACGGTTTCCGAACCTTATTTTATCATAAAAAAAATCTTCTGCCAAATATTTGGACCACGTAGAGACTTTATAAGTGGTTATTTTACAGCAAAACTTACCAATTTGTCAGGAATAACAATTTCGCGAATGATAGTTTGTCCTTCAAGAAATTTAAGGACCGATTGCACCTTTTTTGCTTCTGCAAGCAGCAGTTCTTTCGGGCTTTTTGCAGGCGCAGGGAAGGTGCCTCTTAGTTTTCCATTAATCTGTACGGCAATAGTCAACACCGTGTCTTCGACTAATTGAGGATGATAAGAGGGGAAATGTTCTGAGCTGATTGATTCGTTATGTCCGATGGCTTCCCAAAGTTCCTCAGCGATGTGCGGTGCGTAGGGCGCAAGCATCAGAAGCAGTGTTTCAACTGCGTTCCTGTTTTTGCATCCAGCCTTTTGCAGTTCATTGACAAAAACCATCATTTCAGCTATCGCCGTATTGAATTTGAGATTTTCAGTGTCTTCACCGACTTTTTTGATTGTTTTATGCATGCGTCTGAGCAGCTCATCAGGCAATGCTTCCACAGTAAGTGAAGCTGCAGTACCTTCATGTTCAGGATAAATCAAACGCCACACTTTCGACAGAAACCTGCTTATGCCTTCAATTCCGTTGGTGTTCCATGGTTTGACCTGTTCAAGAGGGCCAAGAAACATTTCATAGAGACGCACTGCATCGGCTCCGTAGTGTTTCAGAACATGATCGGCCGGGATGACATTGCCGCGTGATTTCGACATTTTTTCATTGTCTTCACCAAGTATCATTCCCTGGTTGAACAGTCTCTTGAACGGCTCCTTTGTGCTGACGACACCGATATCGAACAGAACCTTGTGCCAGAATCTTGCGTAGAGCAGGTGAAGAACGGCATGTTCTGCGCCGCCAATATAGAGGTCAACATTCATCCAGTATTTTTCTTTGTCAGGATCAATGAGCCGCTCACTATTTTCAGGATCAATAAAACGGAGATAGTACCAGCAGCTTCCTGCCCATTGGGGCATGGTGTTTGTCTCTCTTCTGAAAGGTCCGTGTTCATCGGTACCGTAAAGCCATTGTGAAATGTTGGCCAGTGGAGATTCTCCTGTTGAAGAGGGCTGATAAGCCTCGACCTCTGGAAGAACCAGGGGCAGGTTTGTTTCAGTGCGCAGTGAGCCGTCTTCGTAATGCTTTATCGGGATAGGCTCACCCCAGTAACGCTGGCGGCTGAATATCCAGTCGCGGAGTTTGTAGTTAACCTTTCTTTCGCCAGCATTTTTTCTCTCAAGCCATGAGGCCATGCGTTCAAAAGCTTCACTGAAACTGAGTCCGTCCAACGTTATTTCGCTGTTGGACGAATTGACACACATGCTGTCCTTATCTTCAAATACTTTCTTCTGGACATCATGCGGACTTTTGATAACCTCAATGATCGGAAGATTGTATTGTCTGGCAAACTCCCAGTCTCTGCTGTCATGCGCAGGAACCGACATGATCGCACCGGTTCCGTAGCTTGTCAGCACAAAGTCAGAAATCCAGACCGGAAGAGGTTCTCCTGTAGCAGGGTTAATAGCATAAGAGCCGGTAAAAACACCTGTTTTTTCTTTCTGAAGCCCTGTGCGTTCAAGTTCGGTTTTCAGTTTTGCCTGACCGATATAGTTTTTCACCTCAACCAGCTGCTGTGCGGTTGCCAGCTTTTCAGCAAGGGGATGTTCTGGCGAAATGACAAGGTAGGTTGCTCCGAAAAGGGTGTCGGGTCGGGTTGTATAGACTCTCAGTTTCTGGTTGTGGCAGCGGAGTTCAAAATCAATATTTACTCCTTCCGAACGTCCAATCCAGTTGCGCTGCATCTGTTTGACATTTTCAGGCCATTCAAGCTCTTCGAGATCTGCAATAAGACGATCGGCATAAGCGGTTATTTTCAGTACCCACTGCCGCAGAGGACGGCGGATAACGGTATAACCGGCTGCAATTTTTTCTTCAACCTCCTCATTTGCCAGAACAGTCTTCAGCTCTTCACACCAGTTGACGTCGACCTCCGACATATAGGCCAGCCCCATTTCATAGAGGTTGAGAAAAATCCACTGTGTCCATTTGAAATAAGCGGGATCGGTGGTGTTGATCTCTCTCTGCCAGTCGTATGAAAAACCCATTGCCTGAAGGGTTTCCTTGAAGCTTCTGATATTAGTTTCAGTGGTTGCTTTCGGGTGGGTTCCTGTTTTAATGGCAAACTGTTCAGCTGGCAGACCGAAGGCATCCCATCCCATCGGATGCAGTACATTATAACCGCAGCTTCTTTTGTACCGGGCTGTGATATCAGATGCTGTGTATCCTTCAAGATGCCCGACATGGAGACCTGTACCGCTTGGATACGGGAACATGTCGAGCACATAGTATTTCGGTTTATCAGCCTCTTTTCTTGAGGTAAAGGTATTATGCTTCTGCCAGTAAGTCTGCCATTTCTTTTCTATGCGTGAAAATTCGTACTTCATGATGTTTTTGATGAATTACGTTGGTTCCCGGAATCAACACTTCCTGGGGACTAACAACGAGTCTTACAGAACGAATGAACCTGAGGTCATAAAAAAAACAGTGCAGTTAACACTGCACTGTTTTTTAGGTTTGTCGGGGTTAATTGCATTCCGTGGTTGGTTCTTTTACCATTTCATATTCCGGCGTTTGTTCAGCCGCTTTTATTGAAAGAGCAAAACGCATTTTTCCGGTTCGAGGATCTTTGCGGACATCAACCAGTTTAACCTTGACCTTATCACCGATTTTGAGGTGATCACTGACTTTGGCGACTCTATCATTTGATATTTCAGAGATGTGCACAAGGCCATCGGTTTTGGGAAGAAATTCCACAAAAGCACCAAGCTCATCACGAACGTCGCGAACCTTTCCGACATAGATTGTGCCTATTTCAGGTTTGGCAATGAGGTTTTTTATGGTGGCAAGCGCAGCGTTAGTCCCTTCGGTGGTTGAGCAGGCAATGGTGACGGTTCCATCGTCTTCAATGTTGATTTCAGCACCGGTTTCCTCAGTAATACTGCGGATGGTTTCTCCACCCTTGCCGATAATCATGCCGATGCACTCAATTGGTACCTTGATGCTGGTGAGTTTTGGTGCATAGTTTGCGAGATCCTGGCGGGATTCAGGAATGGCCTCCTCCATTTTGTCGAGAATGTGAAGCCGTCCTCTGCGTGCCTGTTCAAGAGCTGTTTCGAGAATATGATAGTCAAGTCCGTCGATCTTTATGTCCATCTGACAGGCAGTAATACCCTCTCTTGTTCCGGATACTTTGAAATCCATATCTCCAAGATGATCCTCATTACCGAGAATATCTGAAAGCACTGCATAGGATGATCCTTCCTTGATCAGTCCCATGGCGATGCCTGATACCGGTTTTCTTATGGGAACACCTCCATCCATCAATGCAAGCGTTCCGCCGCATACTGATGCCATTGATGAAGAACCGTTCGATTCAAGAATGTCCGAAACAATGCGGATGGTGTAGGGAAACTCCTGTTCTGTAGGGGCAACCATTTTAATGGATCGCTCTGCAAGATTGCCGTGACCGATTTCTCTGCGGCCGATACTGCCCAGTCTGCCAACTTCACCGACGCAAAATGGAGGGAAGTTGTAATGGAGGAAAAATTTTTTATCAGCATTGCTGGTCAGGTCGTCGACTGACTGTGCATCTTTACTGGTACCGAGGGTAATGGTTACAAGAGCCTGGGTTTCTCCTCTTGTAAAAAGAGCCGAACCGTGTGCTCTCGGGATAACCCCGAGTTCTATGCTGATAGGTCGTACCTGGTCAAGGGCTCTGCCGTCAAGGCGTTTTGCATCATCAAGAATCATATGGCGCATAACTTTCTTTTCGACAGCATGAATCTGCTCTTCAATGATATGAGCGTTCAGGAAGAGTGCTTTTGAGGAATCAGCAGCAATATCTTCACTGCTGATAGATGTCTTGAAGTGCTCACTGATTGATGCTATGGACTCTTTATAAATGAGGGCAGTCTGTTCGGCACGATCTTCTTTTTTGAGCGGAGTATAGGCGAGTTCTTTGAGACGGGTTTCACAACAACCACGAATGTATTCTGTAAGTTCTGCAGGAATTACAGTCGGCGCAAAGGGCCTGCTTGGTTTTCCAACTTCTTGAGCGATCTCGTTCTGGAGTGCAGAAAGTTTGCGGATAGCATCATGTCCGAATTTAATGGCATCGAGCATTTCTGCTTCTGAAATCTCTTTCATTTCACCCTCAAGCATGCAGATGGTATCTGTCGTACCGCCGATACAAATATCAATATCACTCTCTGAAAGCTCGTTGACGTCAGGATTGATCATAAACAATCCGTTGATTCTGCCGACCCGGACTTCTGACATCGGGTTATGGAATGGAATATCGGAGACCATGATGGCTGTCGATGCGGCCAGGCCGCCGAGCACATCGGCATCATTGATCTGGTCGGAAGAGATTACCGTCACAATGATCTGGGTTTCATAGAGGTAGCCGTCAGGAAAAAGCGGTCTCAGTGCCCGGTCTATCAGTCTTGCTGAAAGAATTTCTTTCTCGGAAGGGCGGCTTTCCCGTTTAAAAAAACCACCGGGAAATTTACCAGCAGCCGAATATTTTTCACGGTATTCAACCTGAAGCGGAAAGAAGTCCTGATTTGGTGGAGGTGTTTTCCTGCTTGACACAACAGTCGCAAGAACCATAGTGTCGCCGAGGCGGACAACTACAGCTCCATCTGCCTGTTTTGCCAATTTGCCGGTTTCGATAGAGATTATCTTCCCTTGGCCGAGATCAATTTTCTTGTTAATAATCATGGAAATCTGTGATAATGTGATAAAAATACTGTCCGGTTTTTTTCATGCATACGTTTTCCGCTTCCGGTCATACTCAGTGCAGACTTCAGTGCTTTGCAGCAATGCAGAAACAATGAACGCGTTCTTAAATATAATACAAAAAAGTCTCTTCCGGTAAACTTGATCTCTCGCGGGTTATCACGCACGGATTTTCCCGTTATCAATCAGCCTGACTGTTCCTGAGTACATTGCCAGAAGCAGGCGGTACTCAATACCTGCTTCAGCAGTTTCGACTGGTTCAAACGTTGCCTCATCAACAAAACCGACATAGTCAGAGCGGCATCCTGGTGTTGCGTTGATCATCTTTTCGATTTCTTCGGCAATTTCCTGAAGGTTATGTCCCTGTTCAGCAACCCTCTTTTCGGCATGGCGGATTCCCTTGTAAAGAATTGCGGCACCATCGCGTTCCTGGGTAGAGAGATAGATATTTCTTGAACTGACTGCCAGTCCGTTTTTTTCCCTGACAATGGGTGCCTCGATAATATTTATATGCATATTAAGATCTTCTACAAGCCTGCGGATAACCGCAAGTTGTTGAGCATCCTTTTCGCCGAAGACGGCTATATGAGGTTTTGTGATGTTGAACAGCTTGGTAACGATGGTGGCTACCCCTTTAAAATGGCCTGGTCTCCTCTCTCCTTCAAACCCTCTGGCTACAGCGCTGCATTCAACGGTTGTCTGATAGTTTTCAGGATAAATGCTTTCTGCTTCAGGGGCAAAAAGGAAATCGACTCCTGCCGCTTTAGCAAGGGCAGTATCCTGCTCGAAAGGTCTGGGATATTGATGGAGGTCTTCGTTCAGTCCGAACTGACTGGGGTTTACGAAAATCGTAAGAATGACAGTGCCTGCGGTCTGCTGCGCAAGCTTCACAAGGCTCAGATGTCCTTCATGCAGTGCCCCCATTGTCATGACGACACCGATACACTGCCGGTTGAGCCGCAGTTTTTCGGCAATGGTTTGCATCTGTCCGGGGTCAGTGATGATCTGCATAGTCCTTTTCTTGTTTGATTATTTTTTTCTGCAGGGTGAACAACAACAACAAACTCTCCTCTGGTTTTTCCATCTGCAAGTCGTCTGCCAATCTCTTCAATGGTTCCGGTAATGTACTCTTCATGAATTTTTGTCATCTCCCGTCCAATGAAAATCTGAGCATCCGGCAGGATATTGCCGAGTTCATCAAGGAGCCTCACGATTCGGTATGGGGACTCATAAACAACAAAAGAAACATGGAGAGACGCGAGATATTCAAGTCGGGTTTTACGCCCTTTTTTATGGGGAAGAAAGCCCGCAAAAAAAAAATTGTTGACCGGAAGCGGGCATGCTGAAAGTGCGGCTGTAAGTGCGCATGCTCCGGGAATCGGGATTACCTGGAGGTTCTGTTCATGCAGGGCATGCAGCAGCGCATATCCCGGATCGCTGATAATGGGGGTTCCTGCATCAGTAATGAGTGATACATCAGTGCCATCTTCCAGCAGTGCAATAATTTGTCCTATAGCTCTCGGCTCATTGTAGTTGTGGTAACTGATGAGTTTTTTGCCTGTAATATTGAGATGTCTGAGCAGAATTGATGCGCGACGCGTATCTTCACAGGCGATTGCTCCGGATTGTCCAAGGATTTTGATGGCTCGCAGGGTAATGTCTTCGAGATTACCGAGCGGCGTCGCAACAACGTAGAGTGTTCCGCTATGTGTCTGAGGAGTTTGCAAGGGTAAAAGACGGACTTGAACGAAGGGTTTGTTAATGGTAAATTCACGGTGCTATTTAGTATAATAATAAAAATACGATAAACAGCGTTCAGTCAAAGATGAAGGATCAAAGGAGATTACTGTCGGTCAGGGACCTACGGGTTCATTTTTCTGAGCCGAAGAACGGTGGTTTTGGACATCCTGTTTCGATACACGTGGTCAACGGTGTTTCGTTTGACGTATTTCAGGGAGAGACGCTTGGTCTCGTTGGGGAGTCAGGCTGCGGTAAAACCACTCTGGGAAGGGCATTGATACGCTTGGGTCATTCTGTCGTGACTGGAAAGATTGAGTTTGAAGGGCAGGAGATCACCATTCTCGGCAACCGGGAATTCCGCTCTCTTCGCAAACAGATACAGATGATTTTTCAGGATCCGTTTGGATCGTTAAACCCCCGACTGACAGTCGGACAGATGCTTGAAGAGGTATTGCTCGTTCATAATATTACTCGGGGTAATACCGCTCGCAAGAGGATTGATGAACTGCTTGATATTGTTGGTTTGAATCGTGAGTATTTCAACCGTTATCCTCATGAATTTTCAGGAGGACAACGACAGCGGATCGGTATTGCAAGGGCGCTGGCAGTCAACCCTAAATTTATTATCTGCGATGAGCCTGTTTCCGCTCTTGACGTGTCGATACAGTCGCAGATCATTAATCTGCTCAAGGATCTTCAGCGGGATCTGGGTTTGACCTATCTTTTCATCGCTCATGATCTTTCGGTTGTTGAATATATTTCTGACAGGGTTGCAGTCATGTATCTTGGAAAGATAGTTGAGATAGCTGATTCCACTGAACTCTATGCCAATCCGAAGCATCCATATACGAAAGCCCTGCTGTCAGCAATTCCTGATCCTGAACCTGGAACAAAGAAAGAACGGATTCTTTTGAATGGAGATTTACCCGGGCCTCTGCAGATTCCTGCTGGATGCGGGTTTCATCCACGCTGTCCAGTTGCCAAGGCTGAGTGCGGCTATAAGGAACCGAATCTTAAAGAACTGAACAATACTAACAGGCATCAGGTAAGTTGTCTTCTCTATGAATAATACGAACAATCAAAAAAATAGGCGGGGCTGTTTCCGCAACAGTTGTCTTGGGCTCATCATCATTTCAGCATTGTTTTGTGGCGCATTGTTTTGGGCTTTTCGCTCGTCACATACCCTTCCTGATCGATTTGTGCTGTCCATCCCGCTTGGCGGAACTATCAGTGAGATTCGTCATGAAAGCTCATCGCTGCCTTTTGTATCTTCCCGAGAGTCGCTCTCTCTGCAGGAACTGTTGTTTATTCTTGAACACGCAGCGACAGATAAACGCGTCAAGGAGGTGCTTCTTGATATCGGAGGGCTGCAGGCAACTCCAGCAAAAATAACTGAAATTCGACAGGCTGTTGAAAAACTGCGCCGAAGCGGAAAAAAGGTCACTGCCTTTATTCATTCTGCCGAGGATAACGATTATCTTCTTGCCGCGGCATGTGACTCCATTATTATTGAACGCGGCGGGTTTCTTCTGCTGGATGGACTGAAGGCCGAAACGCTCTTTTATACTACGCCCCTTGCCAAATTAGGTGTTGCTTTTCAGGCGGCTCAATGGAAAAAATATAAGAGCGGTATCGAACCGTTTCTTCTGACGGAGTCAAGCAGGGAGTCTCTTGAAGAGATTAATGCAATGCTTGACGAAGTGTTCGATAACTATCTGGGTTACCTGTCAAAGCGGCGAGGAATCAGTCGTGATGCATTGAAGGGGGTTATGGACAATGAACCACTGATGTCGGCACAGAGAGCTAAAGCGCTCAAACTGGTTGACGGTATAGCTTCATCATGGGAATTGCAGAGATCCCTGACCAGAAAAATAACAGGGAAGGAACTTTCGAGTGATAATGATGCGTATATCCATGTCGGTCAGTACCGATCTGCAGTTGATTGGCCTCTTAAGAGTGATGGTGACGAAAGCATTGCAGTGGTTACACTTTCCGGTATGATTGTTCGTTCAGCAGTGGGGGGAGCAGCAGAAATGAGTGAAGGTATTGATGTTGAGACTCTGAGAAACTCCCTTGATGCGGTATTGGAAAACAAAAAGGTCAAAGCTATCGTTTTGCGCATCGACAGTCCCGGCGGCGATGCCCTTGCGTCAGCCGATATGCTTCAGATGCTTGATTCGGCTGCGGTCAGGAAACCTCTTGTGGTCTCTATGTCGGGTGTGGCGGCTTCCGGAGGCTATATGGCAGCTCTCGCAGGAAAAACCATCTATGCCGAGCCTTTGACCATTACCGGTTCAATAGGGGTTTATGCCCTGAAACCCAATATTAAAGGGCTTGCTGAAAAAATCGGACTTGGACGTACTGTTGTGACCAGAGGCAGGTATGCCGATGCCAACACCTTGTTCAAGCCGCTTGAAGGCGATGCATACAACAAATTTGTCGCGGCGTCAGGGGAGGTCTATTATGATTTTATCGGTAAGGTTGCTGCGTCAAGAAAGATGAGGATTGCTCAGGTTGACTCTGTTGCCGGTGGAAGGGTCTGGACAGGAAGTCGTGCGATGAAAGCCGGACTTGTTGATCGAACCGGAGGACTTTTCGATGCCATTCATGCAGCACAGCTCCTTGCAAAGATCGATCCGGCCAGGCACCCCAGGCTTCTGCTTTATCCTGCGCAGAAAACATGGTGGGAATATCTTTTTCAGGGAAATGATTCCGGGTTAGCTGAAAGAATATCGACTTGCATCAAACAACAGCTGTTGCATGAAATCATTCCCGAGAAGCAGTTCAGTTCAATGGAGGCTTATTATGAGATGCTGATGATGTCCGGTCAGCTGCACATGCTTGCCGTTATGCCTTGTGAGATTATTATCCGCTGAATTGTCCCCCCCCCGAACCAGCAGCAATGCTGATGCAGCGGGGGTGGGGTACCCTCCTTATGCCATTAAAACTTGTAGGTCAAAGAACTCTGAGCCCTGACTGCATTGCTTTCAGGAGCATTGTTGTAATCGGTTTTCCACTCTGAGAGCTGTAAGCCAAGGATGAAATTCTGGGTTATTTTCTTGATGAAAGTTGCGAAAACAGTCTGGTTCAGCGTTCTTCCGCCAGGCGGGAGGTCGTTATTATTCGGGTTGTCAATGCCGGCTCCGATACTGAGACTGATTGAAGGGGAAGGTATGTATCTGAGTGCAGCCCATCCGCCTTTGGAACGGATATCGCTGAGTGTGATGGTATTAACGCCCTGACCAATTCCTCCCCAGTAGTCGTCGAGATTCGAGCCGGTAAAGAATTCTCCGGCAAATGTAAATTTTTCACTCAGAGGCATGGAGAGTTCCATATTGCATGACCACGAGTCAAGTGTTTTATGTTTTCCTGTTTTATCGGTGTCCCACTCCTCCTGTCCGTAATGGCCGGACACTGCAATCGTGGCCGGCTGGTTTTCCACCAGAAGTGGTTCGGACAATGCAATCCTTCCCTGGATGGTTGGCATGTTGGCGTCTTTGCCCGGATCGGTGTTCCATGTGTCAGCCAGGGTGTTTGTTTCGCCGATTGTTCTGGAAGCTGCAGCTGCCAGTTCAATGCGGCTTTTTTCACCAGTTGAAAACCCTTTTGTAAGACGAAGCTGGGGATGACGGGAACCGATATTGCCTGCAGCCCACATAATGGCAGGATCGTCTACAAACGGAATCAGCGATGAGATTACATCCCAGGTCTGACCTGCGAGAATACTGAAATCGGAAGCCGGCCAGTAGGCTTTGAGATATGCATGACGCATTCTTGGGATCATGTTGTTTTCCGTACCGCCGCCGAGGAAATCGACCTCGATATTGCCGGAAAGCTTCATTGTATCGGTATCAGGGCCGCTCAGGTTCAGGCCAAGCCTTGTGGCGGTTCCGGTAATGTCCCACTCGTTATCATGATTATTCAGACCTTCGGGACGAACCCATAAAGCAATGTTTCCAGGGTTTATTTTTCCAGTATCGTATGATGCGTCAAGGCGGGCAAAGCCGTAAAGCTGGACCTTTACGCCGGAATCGGGAGATACCGATATGGGATTGAGGGGTTCATTATTTTTGCGGGCAGCTGGTTGTGCCGGAATTTCCAAAGGTGTTGAAGCAGAAGGATTTGTGTTTACCAGTGCTTTGAGTTCTGCAAGTTCCTGCTCAAGACGGCTGATGCGTGCATCAACGGTTTCTGCTGTTTGGGCTGCATAAACGGGTGTTGCGGTGAAAAGTGTGCCGGCAAGCAGCAGGGTTTATCTGAATTTTCCCCTTGTGTTCATGAAGGTATTCCCTGTGATTGGTTAATAATGTGTAACCCAGTTTCAAATATAAGGAGAGAAGAAGCGATTTCTTTACTGTTTTTAGGAGCAGCCGAGATGACTGGACAATCAGAAGCTCCAGAAATCGCGGTCGAGGTTACGGTATTGAATGCCCTGGATGAGATGCTTCATGGCAATGTGTTCGGAGCTGTCAAGGTCGGCTATGGTGCGGCTTACCTTAAGGATACGGTCGTGCGCCCTAGCTGAAAGGTTCATGTTGTTCATGGCATCCATGAGTTTTTGCGAACTCTGTCTGTCGAGCTTACAGAATATTTTGATCAGTTTGGTACTCATCTGTGCATTGGTATAAATTTTTGGTGATGCCAGGACAGCAAACCGTTCCTGCTGGATTTTTCTTGCTTTTATGACTCGCAGGCGGATTGTTTTGGAGTTTTCAGATGCAACGCTGGAAAACAGGTCGGTATTTTCAACTTTTGGTACATCAATATGGATGTCAATGCGGTCAAGAAGTGGTCCGGAAATTTTTGCAAGATATCGCTGAATCTGCTTGGGAGGTGCGGTCAGGTTCCCGTCAGAATCTTTCAGTGCTCCTGCAGGACTTGGATTCATGGCTGCAATAAGCATGAAGCCTGCCGGATACCTTGTTGTGATTGAGATTCTCGAAACCGTAACCTCGCGCTCTTCAAGGGGCTGGCGGAGTACCTCAAGGGCATTTCGGGAAAATTCAGGAAGTTCATCAAGAAACAGGATGCCGTTATGAGCAAAGCTTACCTCTCCAGGTTTTGCTGTTGAACCCCCTCCAATCAGAGCAACATTGCTCGTTGTATGGTGTGGATTACGGAAAGGTCTGGTAACCATAAGAGGTCTCTCTTTTTCAAGCAGGTTTGCAACCGAATAGATTTTTGTCGTTTCAAGTGACTCTTCAAACGAGAGAGGAGGTAGAATGCTCGGTAATCCTTTTGCCAGCATGGTTTTTCCGCTGCCGGGCGGACCGATCATAATGACATTATGACCGCCGGCCGCTGCAATTTCAAGGGCTTTTTTTGCTGCCCCCTGTCCCTTGATATCGGAAAAATCCACAGGGTATTCCTCCTCCCTGATAAACAATTCCGCAATATTGACGGTTACTGGGATGGGCTGTATATCCCCCCTTATTAAAGCGACAGTTTCATTCAGGGTTTCGACGCCGAAGACTTCGATGCCTGCATGGGATGCGGAGACTGCCACGGCAGCTTCAGGAGCGTTTGAGAGCGGGACGATCAGTCGTTTTATCTGTTCTTTCCCTGCCATAATGGCTACGGGGAGCGCTCCGTTAACTCTTCTTACCGAACCGTCAAGGGCAAGTTCACCCATAATCAGTACATCATCGAATTGGAGAGTGATAAGCTGGAGCGAACCGAGCAGGCCAATGGCAATCGGGAGATCGAATGCTGTTCCTTCCTTTTTTATATCCGCAGGGGCAAGGTTGACTGTGATTTTTTTTGGAGGGATAGTAAATCCTGAGTTTCGGATTGCCGTAAGAATTCTCTCTCTGCTCTCCCTGATGGCATTGTCCGGAAGTCCGACAACAGTAAATGAAGGGATGCCTCCGGTCACATTGGTTTCGACGGTCACCTTAATGGCATCAATACCGATCAGGGCAGCAGCGTTGAGTGTGGAAAGCATAAGAATTTATTTGTATAATTTCGTATATTTATACGTAATTTATACAAATATTGGTTAGTTTTCTCAATTGTTTTTCATGTTTTGGAGCTTTAAGTCTGAAGAGAATCTCAAAGTCATGCAGTATGAGGCGGTAATTGAAGGCATTGTGGTAAATAGAAGGGAAATAGTATTGTAATGAGGCTTTAAAAATCCGCCTAAACTTGATAAAAATATCAGTGTGCACCAAAATCGGCTGCCGAACGACGTAGATATTATTTTGCCAATATCAAGTATGAAGAACACATTACGTGAGTGAGGTAATAAAAATGAGGCTTTAGTAAAAAGCCTCAATAAATATCTCTATCTGAAAAATGTGAATAAAAAGGTTTTTACTCCGTAACCCTATATTGTTCAATACTTTCTCCTCTTTTTTCAACATCCTTTACCCAGCCTGGCTTCGGGCCTCTGCCTACCCAATATTCGGTTTCACTTTTTTTGTATTTTATAACAGACGAACTTTTTGTTGAAGCGGATTTCGCTGTTTTTCCTTTTCGCTGAAGTTCTTCTATAGTAATATTGAAGTTTTCGATTTTGTCCTTAATCTCTTTAATTATGGCAAGTCTATCGTTTCTGATAATATCATCTGCTTCTTTTTGAAGTTCAGCTATTTTCGATTTGATTTCTGAAAGTTTTGTCGAAGACATAATTCGTTGATTTATAATTGTTTAAATGTTTTCTTCCTTTTGATGCGAATTAAAATTAAATGTAGTAAATAAATAATTAACTACATGCAATTTATTTTAAGAAAATAGATATTCGCTCTCAATGACACTGAATTATCCTCGATTCAATTTCAGAAGGATAAAAATAATTTTGCGATCCATTTCACTATTTCATCATTAGCATCATCAGGATCTTTGAGATGAGTTGAATTCAGAATCAGATATGTATTAAGTGGATTAGATGGCCATTTTTCAAAGACATAAGCCTTTCCGAAGTTATATAAGACTTCTTCAGGTCCGGCAAATATCCAGAAAAAGGAATTCGTTGAGTAACCTCAGTTGCACATATCTGAATGGATGCCATGCCATCAGGGTCCTTGTAACTGTAGTAAGCAGCTGCTGTCCTGCTGAAGTTTATATCATCTTAATTTGCTCTATGGCATTAATGGCGTAAGAATACTATATTCCTTGCTTTTCAATGATGCTGCGAGATTATTGATATGCTGGGATGGAATTCTTAAAAAAACAAAAAGACCCATGAAAATAAGGGTCTTTTTGTTTAATGAGTGTTTACTGATTGTTTCAAATACCCTTCCTAGGTGTGACTGGCGAATCATTCAATCATTAAAAAAATAACGCCTGTCCGTTTTATCGATTGCGATCATTGCGTCGGTCACGGTTGTCTTCATGGAGTTGATCTCTGCCATCTTTACGATCGTGTTCGTCTTGCCTGTTCCTTTCTTCCCAGTACTTGCGGTCATGCTTTTGGTACTCTCTATCACGGAATCGTCTTATCTCTTCCCAGCGATGCGCTCTTATTGCATGGGGCAGTCTCTCAATGCTGACGAAATCCCATGGACCTCCGTAATGCGGAGAAATGTACCAATTACCATCACGGCTTATGTAATAGTAGCCATCGAAGTAAATGAAATTGTAAGGGCTTTCTATCGCGACCGAATAACCAAGTTCAGGAATATAGATAAATGTCGGTCTTGCATCGATAACAAAATGCGGTCTATCGCCCACATTGATGTGTATGCGGCCAACACCTATACCGATATCAGCTTGAGTATCAGCTGGGTGATTAACAAGAAATAGGCCTGTAATTCCGGTTATAAGCCAGATATTTATTTTCATGATTGCCTGTGTGTTGATATGCTTCAAGATTGTTCCCGATTATAGTATAACAGACGTTTATTTTGTTTTTTTCCTGCACATAAAATTCCGAATTGCCGAATTTCTATCCGGTTGTGCGCAACCCTCCTGATATGGCATTGACTGTTAAAAAGAGTTCGAGCAGCAGAGTGTCGGACTCTTCCTGTTTTCCGGTATACTGCAGTTCACGCCATTGTTTCAGCAGCGTGATTTGCTGATTGTGCAGCATGTCAAGTCCTTCTTTACGGAGGGCGATAAATTTGTTGACATTAAGCCGCTGGGTTTCAAGAGGCTTGGCGAAGAGAATTTCGATATATTTTTTTGTCCGATGGTATTCGGATTCGATCATGCTGAAAATGCGTTCCCTTATAATGCTGTCACAGATCAGTGACGCGTACTTGCGCATGATGTTCAGATCGGCAGATGCCAGGCTGGTGTCGGCATTGCTGATAATGTTGCGAAGAGGCGGCCAGACGTGGCTGCGGTTTCGGATTTCCTCAAATGTTTCCGGGGCGCTGTTCTGCAGAAACTCAAGCGCCGAGCCGACACCATACCAGCCAGAAAGTGAAAAGCGTGCCTGGTTCCAGCTGAAAACCCAGGGAATGGCACGCAGGTCTTCAAGGCTTTTTTTTCCGCTTCTTCGTGAAGGCCGGGAACCTATTCTTGTTGATTCAATAATATCGATAGGTGTGGCTTCACGGAAAAAAGTGAGAAATCCATCTGCCCCGATCAGCTTCCTGTAAGCCTGATTGCTTTTATCGGATAGCATGTCCATGACAGGTTCAAGGGGGTGCGCTCTTTTTTCTCCCAGTCGTTGCCTGATAAGGACTTCCGCAGCTCCAGCCATGAACAGTTCAAGATTATAAACTGCACTGATGCGGTTGGCGTACTTTTGGGCAATAGTTTCGCCTTGCTCAGTAAAGCACATGCCGGCATTAAAAGATCCCCAGGGTTGCGCCCTGATGAAACGGTGAGTCGGCCCTGCTCCCCGGCTGATACTTCCACCTCTTCCATGAAAAAACAGAATATCAGTTTCGCAGAGTCTGCCTGCCTCAAGCAGCGCTTCCTGTGCACGATATAGCGTCCAAGTGCTTGAAAAAATTCCTCCGTCCTTGTTGCTGTCGCTATAACCGATCATAACCTCCTGGAGCTTTCTTTTTTTATGAGTTGTTTTTTTTCTGTAATCGAGACTTCGTTTGGTAACCGGGTGTCGGAGAAATTCCTGGAGTATCACAGGGCTTTTTTTCAGATCATCAATTGTTTCAAAGAGTGGGACAACAGGGAGCAAGCAGGCATCTCCATTTTCGGTCGAAATCATCAGACCGACTTCCCTGGCAAAAATATAGACTATAAGAAGGTCAGAGGCGTTTCTGGTCATGCTGACAATAAGTGAGCCAAGAGCGCCTGTCCCATATTTTTTGGTATGGTTCACTAAAACCCTGAAGCAGGAAAGTACGGTTTCAGCTTCAACTCCAGCCGTCATATCGGGATGGGTAAATGGTCGGGGTGACAGCAGTTCCTGGTCAAGGAAGGCCCTTCTTGCGGGTTCATCCCATTCCAGAAAATCGCTGCCATTCATCCCGGCAGCAGTCATCAGTTGTGAAAGGGCAAGCTCATGAATGTGGCTGTTCTGACGGATGTCCAGCATACCGAGATGGAATCCGAAAGTCTGTACGATTCTGTAGACCGGTGTAACTTCCATGTCCGCAATATGTTGGGCGCCGACAGCAAGCAGTGACTCACGTAGAAGCGAAAGATCCTCAAGGAGTTCATCCGATCTGATGTAGCTGATTGGTTCGCTATACAGAATAGCAGTTTCTGATGTATCGGCTTCAAACGGAAGAGCTGCGATCAAAAGGTTCAGAAACTGGCGCCAAGGTTCATGACGGTTTCTCTGGAGTGCCTCATATCCGGCTTTTCCAAGTTTTTTGCTGAGGCTTTCTATGCGAAGTCTCAGTGGTTCCCCAGGATCCTGGATCCTAACTGAAAGGCTTAATTTTGATGCCAGATCGCTGAGATGATGCCGGACAAGTGTAAGAGCTTTTTGACGCATTTCAGCCAGAGTATCTTTCGTGACCCTGGCGGTTACAAGTGGGTGTCCGTCACGGTCGCCGCCAACCCAGCTTCCAAAGCTTATGCGGGGCAGATTTCGGGGGTCGGAAAGCCTGGCGGTATCAAACCCTGTTGCATTCCATGCCTGCAGGAGGCGTTTGTCAAGCATGGGCAGAACTTCAGAGAAAATATTATAGAGGTAGTGAATGACATTTCTTCTCTCAGCCGATACCTGAGGTTTTTCAACGAGGATTTCTCCTGTTCTCCAGAGTCTTTCCATCACAACCTTAATTTCATTGCGGATTTCGAGTTGTTCAAGCGGGGTCCACATCTGATTTTCTCGCTTTACCAGAAGCAGATAAAGTTGCCGGTGTTGTTCAAGAACAGTTTTTCGTTTCGCTTCGGTCGGATGCGCAGTCAGCACTGCCTCAATAGAAACTTCATGCAGCAGGGAAGTAATTGTTGTTTCCGAGATTCCAAGTTTTTGAAACCGCTGCAATGTTTTACCCCAGAGACCGGTGAGATACGATAATCCGTTTTCAGCTTCAAGTTTACGCCGATTCTGGGCAGCGGAGTTTTCTTCCGCCATGTTGAGAAGTTGAAAAAAAATGGAAAATGCCTGAAGAGCACGCTCGGAATTAGGATAATTTTCAAGGGGTATTCCAGCATTCTGCCAGGGAAGATGGTCAGCCAGTTCATGTTCTCCAAGGTCACGGAGGACCTCCTGAAAGCATTGGAGAAGAAAGAGAAAATCGCGTTCTGCTTTTTCAAAATCGATAATATTGCTGGTTGTTGTTATCATGCGAAAACAATTATCGGGTTAATGGGGAACTTTCCGCAGTATTCGAAAAAATTACGTGAGTTACAAATTATGTAACCTTTCCTTGACCTTATTGGCTTGAATGAGGGGTATGCTCCTCAAGTTTCATGAGATAGTGATTTAATAACACACCTTTTTAAGGTTTCCGTTTGCCAACTTTACTATTTATGCTTATCTTTCTTTATAATTTTTTGGGTAAGCCACTAACACCTAATTCATTACCAGTCATGGACAACAAATCAAATGGTAAGCTTATTGCTGTAGCATTAGGCGGGGCTGTCTTAATGGGGTCTCTGTTTTTCGGGTTGTCATTTTTAACCGGGTACAAGGTGCCGGCTGAAAATATTTCAGTAATATTAACTCCATTGCGCTCCTTTGCGGGATGGTTTTCGTTAATATTTTGTGCCTCTCTGATTATCATGGGTCTCGGTAAAATGTCATCGAGAATCAGTGACAAGTGGTTTTTAAGTTTTCCTCTCAGCATTATTGCCATTATTGCCGTAATGTTTTCACTTCTGTGGCTAAGGCCTTCAGGAATTTTATTGTCAACCACAGGTCGTACGACAACGGTTGATGGCAAATACATTCGTTCCGTGAAAGAACTGACTGCATTTCTGGAAAAACCTGCTTCAGGTCTCAAAACTCATCCAGTACCTGCCGGGTTTGACTTTGCTGCCGCAAAGACTCTTACGGATGGGCGCTGCAACAAATGTCATACACTTGCATCTGTAACGGATGCTTTCAGAACCAAGTACAAGAAAACAGGAAAAGTTGATGTTGTCGTCAATCGCATGCAGACCAATGCAGGCTCAGGTATAACCCCGGATGAAGCGAAAACAATTGTTCTGTATCTGGAGAACAAATTCTGATATCTGCTGGTTCCTCTGATATTCCAATCTTTCTTAAAAAAAGCCTCTGAGCGATCCTCCGAGGCTTTTTTTATCTTTTTATACGATGTGAGCATTCAACGTGAGCTTCTATAGTTGACAGAGACGGTTTCGGTTATTCCGCCTCTTGCTTTCCATTCAGTAATGACGCTTAGTGACCTTGGCTGAAGAGCGTCGACAAGGTCGTCGTGGATTTTGTTGGTGATATTTTCATAAAAAATGCCGGCATTGCGGAATTCGAGAAAATAATATTTCAATGATTTCAGCTCTATACAGGTTTTATCAGGTACATAACAGATGGTTATGGTCCCAAAATCCGGAAGTCCGGTTTTAGGGCAGACAGAGGTAAATTCGGGGTTGACGATTTCGATAGTGTAATCCCTGTCGGGATAAGCATTGTCGAAGAGTTCAAGGATTTCTTTTTTCATCGTATGACGGAGGTTAATTAAAATTATGTAACGTTTTTTACAGGCGGTTTTTTACAGGTAAATGAGCTTCTTTTCGATGCAAAATAGAAATCCATAGCGATTTAACAGAAAATTCCGTTGTTTTTTTATTCATTAAAAGCAACAATTGCACTCTGATCTGAGGGCTTAAGTCTTTGTTTCTTGAAATACATTGCAGGTAATCATGCATGAATCCCCTGAAGGAAATGGCCAGGAATTACAGCTTCTTTATAAGTCGCTAGCGGCTGAATATGACCTTACTGAAACGCTCTACACCTTCGGAGCTCACTCTTTCAGTTTTCTAAGTGTTCGTGATAGTTATGCTCTTCTTGACAGAATATCTCCGGAAGAGTTCATCAAGGATGAACAGATGCCTTATTGGGCTGAAATATGGCCATCTGCTATAACGCTTTCGTCATATATAGCTGATGAACTTTCCCTTAAGGGTCTGCGGGTCATCGAGATAGGTGCTGGTGTAGGTATGGCTTCGACTGTTGCCGCATGGAAAGGCGCAAGTGTTCTGGCAACAGACTACTCTCTTGAGGCTCTTCGTTTTGTGCGGTATAACTCTTTACGAAACAGTGTGACTTTTGAAAACGACCGGCTTGACTGGCGCCTGGTTAAGTGTCGTGAAAAGTTTGATCTGCTGTTTGCGGCAGATGTGCTTTATGAGAGGGTGAACCTGCATCCTATTGTGACAGCGATTGATAAACTCCTGAAACCCGATGGCGTCGCATACCTTGCAGACCCTCGAAGGAGACTTGCAGAGCAGTTTCTTGAGCTTGCAGCGGAAAATGAATTTTCAATAACTTCTTTTCCGAGGAAGTATATCGGAGGCTCGAAAGATGTTGCAGTGAATATCTACAGAATAACAAGACAAAAGAACGGTCAATGAAGAGCAAGAATGATGCATTTTCTGTGCGCTGGCGGTATGCTGCCGGTCGTGGTGCGTTTATCTGGCAGCTCATGTTTACTGAAACCGGTATTATTGTCGGTCAGAAGCGCTTTACTCACGGCAGAAGGGCCCTGTTTTTCTGTATTGATATAATGACCGGAAAGGTCCTTCACGATGATTATCTGTTGATGGATCACGTTCATCCTGTCCCAGCCGGTGAGGGATGGTTTGTAGGTCTTGAAACGACTCTGAATAATCTGGTCTATTGCTATTCCTATCAATCTGGTAGCCCGGAGCATCAGGGGGTATGGGCGGTTGATTTCAGGGCAGACAGTGTGATTTGGTCACGGCCTGATATTTTTTTTGCTGCAAATCTTGGTCATACGCTCCTTGTCTATCAGCTTTCAGTTTTTGGCGGCTTTCCAGAACGGCATTTTCTGCTCATTGATCCTTATACAGGCAACGTCGTCCGTTCCCTTGGCCTCGATAGTTCTGCAGTCAATGCTTTAAGGCAAGAGATTGTGCAGGAGGAAGAGCGCCAGCACGTTGTTCTTCCCTGGTTTGTGACGCAAGAGATGACGGAAGAACGTCTTGCCATGAACCGTTTTGGTGTTGCCGAAACAATCAGATGTGAATGTATTCTTCAGTGGCCATTGACTGTTGCCGCTTTGCATGAACAAGGTGAATCGACAGGTACATGGCAATCATCTCTTAAAGTCTGGAGTAAGGATTTGCTTGTCTATACAGACTGTATGGAAGAATGTGTCGAAAAACCCTCTCTGAACAATTTTCTGATCAGGAAAGAAAATTTGTATTACCTTAAAAATAAAGAGGAACTGGTCTGTGTTGCACTCTCATGAAAAATTCATCTCTTAACCTGTTGCTGGAAACCTCACTTCCTGTAAGTGATTTTCTTGAAAAGCTCAGGAGTTATAACAATCTTTCATCGAATACCGTTATTGCCTACAGAACCGATATAGTTCAGTTTTTTTCCTTTCTTTTCCGGCATTTCGATCTTAATGATGAAAGTGGTTTTGATCCTGAGAGGGTAACGCCTGTCGATGTCAGGCTGTTTATGGTTTCATTGATCGAACGTGGTGTTCAGCAACGGTCAATTGCCCGGAAACTTGCCGCGGTCAGAAGCTTTTACCGCTATCTGCAGGAAACCGGATATATCAAAAGCTCCGTGTTTACCTATATTACTGCGCCAAAGTTTCCTCGACGTGTTCCTGGTTTTTTAACTGAACAGCAGACTGAAAAGCTTTTTAATGAAGTGCTGCATGATCGTGCAACCGACTTCAGTAATTCCGAAAAAAACGGGCTCGAAAAATCTTTTATCAGGGAACGGGACCGCAGCATTCTTGAGCTGCTCTATGGCAGCGGGCTTCGTATTTCAGAGCTGATCGGTCTGAATATGGAATGCCTTGATCTTGACGGTGGATATGTGAAGCTGACAGGAAAGGGCAGTAAGCAGAGAATTGTTCCTGTTGGTATGGCGTGCATTGATGCGCTTAAAAAATATTTTGAAGTACGGAGAAACTTCTTTAGAATAAGTTCTAAAGGGGAAGCGGCTGCCGTACGGTATGTTTTTTTAACCAATAAGGGCAAAAAGCTCTATCCCATGCTTCTCCAAAGAATGACCAGAAAATACCTCGTTTCGGTTTCAGAACAAAAAAAGAAAAATCCACATATACTGCGCCACAGTTTTGCCACACATCTTCTGAACAGTGGTGCAGATCTTACGAGTGTCAGTGAAATGCTTGGGCACAGCACTCTGTCAACTACCGAAATTTATACTCATGTGACTTTTGAGCGCTTAAAGGAGGTTTATCGGAAAGCGCATCCAAACGCATAGTTCTTTTTTGGGTTCCGGATAATCTTTTAACCGGACTCTTGTTCCTTCATTATGTTCACCTTATTTCAACGGAGGTTATTATGATTAAAGCAGTCGTTAGTGATGCTCTCAATGTTAAGGTTACCTTACGCCATTCCAATAATCATACCGACATAGAAGAGTATGCCCGAAATGCAGTGCTCTCTCTCGTAAAAGTTTATCCGGGTATTATCAGTTGTCATATTATTCTGGATCATCAGAAAAATGATTTTGAAAAAAACAAGCTTGCCGAGATAACACTGCATGTACCTCAGAATGTTCTTGTTGCCAAGGAATCTGGCGCAGCCTATGAACAGACTATCGATAACTGCGTTGAAGCATTGAGCAGGCAGCTCAAGAAGTACAAGGAAAAATTACAATAACAGCATCTCGTGTGAGAGTCTGCAGGGCGTAAGATATTCGCCCTGCAGGTTTTTGGAGGTTTGTTAACACTTCGAAAGCAGATACCATGAATTTTGATCAAAAAGGATTAAAAAAGCGATCCATAACGGTCGCCTATTTTTTTAATACCATCGATACGAAGCACGATATCAAATTGCGGCGTCTGAATAATGTTGATGAACAGAAGCGGCGGATTTTTGAGCGTGACCTTCATCGCCCTGGACTTGCCCTTGCCGGGTTTACCAATTTGTTTACCTACAAACGGGTGCAGATTCTCGGAAATACCGAAACCAGATTTTTAAATCACCTTGATGAACAGGAAAGAAATCGGGTGTTTGAAAATCTTGTACGATTCAAAATACCTTGCATTATTCTTACCAGTAATAACAAACTCCCGCAGTCTCTGCTCGACATGGCAACCAAGGCGGGTATTCCGGTCTATATTACACGCCTCTCTTCGACCAAAACCATCTATTTTGTCACAGGTTTTCTTGATGACCAGTTTTCTCTTTACCAGCAATATCATGGTTCAATGGTCGATGTTTATGGCGTTGGAGTGCTGCTTGTCGGAAAAAGCGGTCTCGGAAAATCCGAAATAGCGCTTGATCTTGTTGAAAGGGGGCATGGTCTTGTGGCTGATGATGTCGTTGTGATCCATCGAAAAGGAGAATCAATGATGCTCAATGCCAAAAGAAACAATATCATTGACCATTTTATGGAAATCCGTGGCCTTGGAGTGGTTGATGTTCGTGCAACCTTTGGTATCCGGGCAATTCGTGATGTCAAGGAGGTACAGGTTGTTGTTGAACTTCTTGAGTGGGATAAAGAGATGGTGTATGAGCGGCTTGGTCTGGATACGAAATTCATAAAAATTCTTGGTGTTGAAGTTCCTCTTGTACAACTGCCTATATTTCCCGGTAAAAATATTACCGTTATCATTGAGGTGGTTGCCCTGAATTTCCTTTTAAAGCGGTATTCAAATTATGTGGCAGCCGAGGCGCTGACCGACAGAATTAAAAACGTGATCAACAGTGACAAATCAGAGGATGACAGTAATGATTGAAATATGTTCCGACAGGGTTGCCGCAACGTTCAGACTTGCAGGTTCATTCTTGATCGTATTAGCTGTACTTGCTCTCTCATCCTGCACCCGACACAATGGCAGTGATGCAAAGAGCGGCAAGGTAAACGCAGCCATGGATTCCACGCTTGTTATCGCCATGCTCGGTGACGCTGATTATCTTAATCCCGTTATCGGAGCAACGGTTACCTCAAGCAATATTTTTGGCCTTATCTATCCCTCTCTGCTGCAAAGTGAGTTTGATACGACGACTGGCCTGATGAATTATATGGCTCTTGAAAAAAAATTGAGGACAGTAACACCGGGTCAGGGCAAAAAAGCACCAAAAGGAGCAATCGCAAAGAGCTGGCGTCTGTCGGATGATCAAAAATCGCTTACCTACATTCTCAGAAATGATGCGTTCTGGGATGACGGGAAACCAATAGTATCAGCAGATTTCAAGTTTTCCTATCAACTGTATGGTAATCCGGTGATTGCCAGCGCCCGGCAGCAGTACCTTGCAGAGCTGATCGGTGCCGACAAGGGAAAGATTGATTTTGATAAAGCCATTGAAACACCAAATGATACAACGCTGGTCTTCAGGTTTTACAAACCTGTTCCCGAACATCTTGCACTCTTTCATACCTCGTTGACACCTCTTCCCGCTCACCGCTGGAAAGATGTTAAACCTGATGAGTTTCGTCACTCACCGCTCAATCTTGATCCTCTTGGTGCCGGCCCCTATAAGTTGAAGAACTGGCAGCAGCAGCAGGAAATTGTTCTTGTGTCGAACAGGAAGTCAAATCTTCCGAAACCCGGCAATATTCCTGCAATTACTTTCAAGGTAGTCCCTGATTACACCGTCAGGCTTACAGAGCTTCAGACAGGAGCAGTGGATGTTGTAGAAAATATCAAACCGGAGGATTTTACTGCTCTTTTGAAGGCCAATCATCAGCTTGAAATTAAAACAGTAGGTTTGCGAGTTTATGACTATGTTGGCTGGGCTAATATCGACCAGGAAGAGTACAAGAGAAGCGGCATGTTCAAACCTCATCCTCTGTTCGGTTCCGCGCGCGTCCGACTTGCCCTCACGAGTGCTATTGACCGCCAGGCCATCATTGACGGTTATCTCAAGCAGTATGGCGTGATCTGTAATAACGATATTTCACCCTCTCTGAAATGGGCGTATAATAATCGGATTGCCCCTCATCCATACGATCCTTCAAAGGCGTCAGCTTTGCTTAAGGCCGAAGGCTGGATACCAGGTTCGGATGGTATTCTGCAAAAAAACGGCAGAAGGTTCAGCTTTGTTCTCTATACCAATTCAGGGAATGCGAGAAGAAACTATGCAAGTGTTATTATTCAGCAGAACCTTCGTGCAATTGGTATCGACTGCAAGCTTGATGTTCAGGAATCCAATGTCTTTTTTGAGAATCTTCAGGCACGAAAACTTGATGCATGGATGGCAGGATGGTCGATCGGTCTGGAAATTGATCCTCTTGATGTGTGGGGCTCAGATCTTAAAAAGAGCCGTTTTAATTTTGCAGGCTACCGCAATACGAGGATTGATGAACTTTGCGAGCTTGCAAAGCAGAAAATGGATCAGGTGGGAGCCAAACCATACTGGCTTGAGTATCAGGAAATCCTTCATCGTGATCAACCAATCACCTTTCTCTACTGGATCAGGGAAACACAGGGATTCAGCAAAAGAATTGAGGGTGAGGAACTCAATATTTCCGGTACTTTTTACAATGTTGATGATTGGAGGCTGCGGCCTTCAGCAAATGTTGCCCAATAGCGTGTTATGCTGATTTATATTATTAAACGGCTTTTTATTGCCGTGCCGCTGATTTTCGGGGTATTGACCCTTACGTTTTTCATTATCAGACTTGCGCCTGGTGATCCGGCAGCTTTTTTTATCCAGCCGGGTATCAGTCCGAATGTTGCCGATCAGATCAGGATGCAGTATGGCCTAAACGATCCGTTGCCTGTGCAGTATTTTAAATGGCTTGCCAATGTTCTGCAGGGTGATTTCGGACGCAGTTTCAGTCGGGCCCAGCAGCCAGTCTTCGATGTTATTGCTGAAGCACTGCCTGTAACCGTGACTATCGCCGGACTGACACTGGTTGCAAATTTTACCTTCGGCATTCTTATCGGTATTATTTCTGCTGTTCGACAGAACAGTTTTCTTGACAGGTTTCTCACTGTGACGGCCCTGTTTTTTTATTCGATGCCTGAGTTCTGGTTTGCGCTGATGATGATTATTCTCTTAGCTCTTAAATTTCCTGTTTTTCCTGTTTCAGGCCTGAACGAGATTGGCGCTGAAAGTTATGGTCCGCTGGGGTTTCTGCTTGACCGCGTCTGGCATCTCGTGTTGCCGGTTTCGGTGCTCAGTATCAATGGTGCTGCAGGTATTGCCCGATATGTCAGGGGCAGCATGCTTGAAGTGATTCGCCAGGATTATATCCGCACCGCAAGAGCCAAGGGGTTGCCTGAAAAGGTGGTTATTTTCAAGCATGCTCTTCGAAACGCACTCCTGCCGGTCATTACCCTGATGGGAAGCTCATTGCCTTTTATTTTCAGCGGAGCTCTGTTTATTGAGGTTATTTTTGCTTTTCCCGGTATGGGAAGGGTTACGGTAGAGGCTATTTTTGCAAGGGATTACCCGCTCATTATTGCCAATACCTTTATTTCCGGTTCTCTTATAGTGCTTGGCAATCTTTTTGCCGATGTGCTTTATGCCGTTGCGGATCCGAGGATAAAACTCTGAATGTTATGACTGACAACCTGTAAAGTTTTCTCTTTGAGAATAGAACTGCTTAATACACCACCCGATGCCGTTGAGACCAGGATCGATGAACAGATTCGTCCCCTCTCAATGGATGATTTTGCCGGTCAGCAACGGCTGACCGATAATCTGAAAGTCTTTATTTCAGCGGCCAGAATGCGGGGCGATGCTCTGGACCATGTCCTGTTGTCTGGTCCACCGGGGCTTGGGAAAACGACGCTCGCCTATATTATTGCCTCAGAGATGGGAAGCAGCATCAAGTCAACCTCCGGCCCATTGCTTGATAAGGCAGGAAATCTTGCGGGACTTTTGACCAGTCTCCAAAAGGGTGATGTTCTGTTCATTGACGAAATTCACCGTATGCCGCCGGCTGTGGAGGAGTATCTCTATTCAGCCATGGAAGATTTCAGGATTGATATCATGCTTGACAGCGGCCCCTCTGCAAGGGCGGTACAGCTTCGTATTGAGCCGTTTACTCTTGTAGGGGCAACGACACGTTCCGGTCTTCTGACTTCACCTCTCAGGGCAAGATTCGGGATCAACAGCCGTTTTGACTACTATGCTCCGGAACTTCTTGAAGGAATCATCATAAGGGCTTCCGGTATTCTTGGGATTGGTATTGATGGAGAAGCTGCATCGGAAATTGCAGGACGTTCAAGAGGCACACCTCGCATCGCCAACAGGCTGCTCAGACGTGCCAGGGATTTTGCGCAGGTAGATGGTGAGGAGCTTATAAACCGCTCTATTGCCATGAAGACTCTTGACTGTCTTGAAATTGATGAAGAAGGACTGGATGATATGGATAAAAAGATCATGGAAACCATTGTCAACAAATTTAATGGAGGGCCTGTCGGGATTGCCTCCCTTGCCGTGTCAGTTGGTGAAGAGCGTGATACGATTGAAGAGGTTTACGAGCCCTACCTTATCCAGGCAGGTTATCTGACAAGAACAACAAGGGGAAGGGTGGCAACGCGTCAGGCATTAATACGTTTTTCAACTGGTAGTGAAAGCAATGAATACCCTTTGTTTGATGTACAGCAGGATCGGTAAGCTATCGGCATACCTGCTTGATCGGCGGCGTTTCTTCTCTTTTGTGCTTTCCTGTGCGATCTTTCCTGTTATTTTTCTTTCCTCATGTTCTACCCGCCCCGTTCTTTCGGGGAAGTTGCCTTCCGACTCTCTTGCTGAAGCCACAAAGAGAGAGTTTGTTGCTGCCACGCTCTTGTGTGCCAAAGAAGAGTATCGGGGAGCGGCTGACTGTTATCAGAAGCTACTGACAGTTGACCCCTCAAATGCCGCAATTCATTATGCCCTCTCAAAAGCTTACGCAGGCCTTGGTGCTATCGATTCCGCGCGTTTCTACAGCGAAAAAAGTGTTTTACTTAATCCGGGCAATAAATATTATCTGAGTTTTCTTGCAGCTATAGCTCATCAGATGCACGATTACAGCCGGGCTGCCGATCTCTACCGGCAGCTTGCTGCTCTTGAACAGGGCAGTGCTGAACCTCTCTCCTACCTTGCCCTGGAATATCTTGCTGCCGAACAGCCCGAAAAAGCCCTCGCTGTGTTTCAGGAAATTCTTGCCATTGACCCAAAGGATAAGACTGCCCAGGCTCAGGTTTTGCTGATGGAAATAAAACTCCTCCATTATCATGATGCAATAAGCACAGTGATGGAGTTGATTGAGCAGGGCAATGATAAAGACAAGCTCAGTCTTACTCTCGGTGAACTCTATATGCAGACCCGACAGTATGATCTTGCTGTCAAGGCGTTCAGGGAGGTACTGCATGAGAATCCCCGATTCCTTCCTGCATGGCTGGCCTTGTTTGAGGTCTCTGTGCAGTCAAATAACCGGCCTGTTTTTCTTGAAGATCTTAATCGCTTTTACAATACACATCAGGTAAGTCTCGAACAGAAAATTGATCTTGCAAAACTGTTTGTTGTGCGTTCATCCCAGGACAGCTCTTTTGTAGAGCCTTCTTTTGCCATGATTGATGAAATCAATAAGCATTATCCCAACAACAGCAATGTCTATGCGCTCAGAGGTAATATAAAACTGTTGCATGGTCAGGAAGCCGCTTCCATAGCTGATTTCAAGAAGTCACTTCTACTGGATTCCGGCAATATTGATATCTGGGAGGATCTTGTTGCCGCCTATCTCACGCTTAAGGAATACCGGCAGGCAGAGAAGACGGTTTCAATTGTAATAAAGCGGTTTCCGACCCGTCCTCTCAGGTTTCGAGCGCTGGAAGGGGAAGTCTGTTTTCAGACAGGCAGCATTAAAAAGGCGGTACTGCTTCTTGAAAAAGTGGTACAGCCACAAGTTGCAAAAAAGGATAAACAGACGTATCTGCAGGCTGGCAGTATCCTTGCCTTATGCTATGATAAACTCGGGTTGCCCGCTAAAAGCATTCGTCTCTATGATGCCATTCTTGATATTGATGCCGGAAATGTCTTTATGATGAATAATCTTGCATATCTTCTTGCGGTTCAGGGAAAAGAACTCTCAAGAGCCAAAGAACTTGCCTTGAAGGCTGTTGCCGCCGAACCGGAAAATGCCAGCTACCTTGATACGCTTGGCTGGGTACTCTTCAAGTTGGGGGAGTATGACAAATCGTGTGAAACCCTTGAAAAGGCAGCGGGAATAAATACCCGTGAACCTGAAATACTTGATCATCTTTTTCAGGCATACGAGAAACTCGGAAACCCTGAGAAGGCACATGAGATGAATGCGAAGATGAAAAAGCTCCAGAGAAAGTAGCGATTTCCAAGGCTGTTTATGATACGGAAGAGTAAAACAAAGCGGAGGCTTCTATTCCCCCGCTTTGTTTTGAATATGTCCATTCAACCCTGTGTTCCTACTACTCTTTACCGAATGAGGTGCGTGCAGCCAGGTATTCGTAATGGGCCCACCGTGCATCCACCTCTTTCTGGATAGCCGTGTAGTATTCGTCGGCAAGAGCGGGATGGCTCTTTTTGAGCATTCTGAAACGGTTTTCCATATCGAGGAAATTCGCAATCGGTATTTTTGGTTTTTTCGAATCGAGAATAAGCGGATTTTTTCCTTCCAGCAGGCGCGCAGGATTATAGCGGTAGAGGATCCAGTGTCCGGAATCAACTGCAGCTTTCTGATTTTCAAGTGCGGTTGACATGTTGATGCCGTGGGCAATACAGTGTGAATAAGCTATAATAATAGACGGACCGTTATAAGCCTCCGCTTCAAGGAATGCTCTCAGTGTATGTTCGTCGCGGGCGCCCAGGGCGACAGAGGCAACATAAGCAGTTCCATAAGACATGGAAATCATGCCAAGATCCTTTTTTGTCGCTGTGCGACCGGCAGCAGCAAATTTAGCAACCGCGGCTTTCGGCGTTGCTTTTGATGCCTGTCCACCGGTATTGGAATAGACCTCGGTATCGAGCACCAGAAGGTTGATATTTTTGTTGCCTGCTGTTATATGGTCAACTCCCCCGTAACCGATGTCATAAGCCCATCCATCACCGCCGACCCCCCAGACGCTCTTTTTTACAAGCATATCGGCCACTGAGAGCAGATTTCTGGCATCAGAAGTATCGATGTGACGAAGCTTCTCCTTCAGAATGGCAACCCTTTTTCGCTGTTCAAATATTTCCGGTTCATTGAGCTCGCGGGCATCAAGTATCTCTGTCGTGAGCGTATCACCTATTTCCGCCGAGACTCTTTGCAGCAGTTCGCAGGCATATTCACGTTGCTTATCGATGGAAATTCTAAAACCAAGCGCAAATTCTGCAGTATCTTCAAAGAGCGAGTTCGACCAAGTAGGCCCACGACCATCTGAATTGGTAGTATAAGGAGTTGTAGGGAGGTTTCCACCGTAAATCGATGAACAGCCGGTTGCATTGCCAACTATAAGACGGTCGCCGAAGAGCTGAGTCATGAGTTTGATGTACGGCGTTTCACCGCAGCCGGAGCAGGCTCCTGAAAACTCAAACAGAGGTACCTGAAGCTGCTGTTCCTTGATGAGTTTAGTATTGATTTTGCTCCGGTCAAATTCAGGAATGTTGAGATAATAGTTCCAGTTGTCAACCTCTGCATCCCTGAGCGGCAGCTGAGGTTTCATAGTCAGAGCTTTTCTTTCATGGTTGGTTTTATCCCTCCCCGGGCAGACATGTGCGCAGATTTCGCATCCCGTACAGTCTTCTGGAGCTACCTGAATGGTGTACTTCATACCTTCCCAGCTGGCACCCTTTGCTTCAGCAGATTTAAAGGTGTGCGGTGCGTTTTCAAGGTATTTTGCATCATAGACTTTGCTGCGGATAACGGCATGGGGACAAGCCATGGAGCATTTCGCACACTGTATGCATAAATCCGGATCCCAGACCGGAATTTCATCGGCAAGGTTACGTTTTTCAAATTTTGAGGTTCCCGTAGGGTAGGTGCCGTCGGCTGGCAGATCGCTGACCGGAATGTCATCACCTTCCCCGGCAATGATTTTTGCCAGTACATTGCATACAAAATCAGAGGCTTCACCAACAATAGGCTGTCGGAGTTCTTTTTTACTGTCAGCAACAGAGCCGATGGTGACCTGATAGAGGTTGGAGAGAGTGTCATCAACAGCCTGGATATTCTGTTTGACCACCTCATCACCTTTTTTGCCATAGGTCTCTCTGATTGAATTTTTTATCTGTTCAATTGCCTCTTCCCGGGGCAGTACTCCTGATATGGCAAAAAAGCAGGCCTGCATGATTGTGTTGATGCGCTGACCCATGCCGCTGTGATGAGCTACTGTATAAGCATCAATGGTATAGAGCTTAGCCTCTTTCTTAATCAGGTGTTCCTGAACGACTTTCGGCAGTTTGTCCCAGAGCTCATCGGGTGCATACGGTGAGTTCAGAAGCAGCGTGCCTCCTTTCTTGAGATTTTTAAGAAGGTCGATCATCTCAAGGAAAATCCAGTGATGGCATCCGATAAACTGGGCTTCAGTGATCAGATAGGTCGAGTGAATCTCCCGAGGTCCGAAGCGCAGATGCGAAGTGGTGATTGAACCGGCTTTTTTGGAGTCGTAGACGAAATATCCCTGAGCATAGTTCGCCGTGTTTTCACCGATAATTTTGATGCTGTTTTTATTGGCACCGACTGTACCGTCTGATCCAAGACCGTAAAAAAGCGCCCGGAACATTTCATCCGGTTCTATAGAGAAGGAACGATCATAGTCAAGACTTGTATGGGTAACATCGTCATTAATGCCTATTGTAAAATGATTTTTCGGTTTTGCCACAGCCATGTTGTCATAAACAGACTTGACCATTGCAGGCGTAAATTCTTTTGAAGAAAGGCCGTATCTGCCGCCGGTAATATTCGGCAGGGATTTCAGTAATCCATTCTGAACACCTTCAAGCAAGGCATTGACAATGTCAAGATAGAGCGGTTCTCCTGCACTGCCCGGTTCTTTGATCCGGTCAAGAACAGAAACAGATTTGACTGTTGCAGGTAATGCACCGACAAAGCGTTCGATATCAAAAGGCCGGAACATGCGGGCATGAATGACTCCGACTTTTTCTCCCTGCTGGTTGAGATATTCAGCGGTCTCACGGACAGCCTCAACACCGGATCCCATAAGTACAATAACGCGATCAGCATCCGCTGCACCGTAGTACTGATAAAGTTTATAATACCGACCGGTCAAATCACCGAATTTATCCATCAATCGCTGTGTTATTCCGGGGCATGCATTGTAATAGCTGTTGACGGTTTCCCTTCCCTGAAAATAAACGTCAGGATTCTGCGAAGTTCCGCGAAGGACTGGAGCGTCAGGGCTCATTCGGCGATTGCGGTGCGCTATAACGAGCTCATCGCTTATCATTGCTTTTATGATCTCATCAGAAACGACCTCGATTTTAGCAATCTCATGGGAGGTTCTGAACCCGTCGAAAAAATGGAGGAATGGAACCCTTGATTCAAGTGTTGCTGCAGCGGAAATAAGTCCCAGATCCATAACTTCCTGAACGGAACTTGATGCAAGCAGGGCAAAGCCTGTACCACGGACAGACATCACATCACCATGGTCACCGAAGATAGAGAGTGCCTGTCCCGCCAGGGCGCGGGCCGAAACGTGAATGACGCATGGGGTCAGTTCACCGGCAATTTTGTACATATTCGGAATCATCAGCAGAAGGCCCTGCGATGCGGTAAAAGTCGTCGTCAATGCACCGGTCTGCAAAGCGCCGTGCACGGCGGCTGCAGCTCCCGCCTCGCTCTGTAATTCATCGATTTTGGGAATTGTTCCCCAAATATTCTTTTTTCCCTGGGCTGCCCACCCATCGGAATATTCACCCATCGGCGATGCCGGAGTAATCGGGTAGATACAGATCACTTCACTTGTACGATAAGAGACATGAGCCAAGGCTTCATTTCCCTCCATTGTCTTATATATCAGGGTCATACTGGCAGTCTCACTTGATTTGTATTGATGAATTATGAACGTGCAGTGCACTGATGAGAACACTACGAGGAAGCTGAAAAGTTTCAATCGTAGTCAGAGAAATCAAATCGAGGCGACTGAAAAGATATTAAAAAAAAATGATTTTTGATAAATTTAATTAGATTTCGTCGTTGCTTTAGAGAGTCGGCAGCCAGACACCATACCAGGCACTGTCGCAACAGGGCTCTGTTTATATTGTATACATTCAGATCAGAAAAGGAAAAGAGGGTTTATGGATGCTGAACATTCCGAAAACATTGTTTATGGCAGGAATGCTGTTCTTGAGCTTCTCCAGCAAAAACCGGAGAGCATCGAGAAGATTTATTTTCAGTTTAATACCTCTCATCCCAAGTTGAAGGAAATTGTCATTACCGCGAGGAGGCTGAAACTGGTAAGCGGCAAGGCCCGGCTTGAAAAACTTTCCCTGATATCCGGAACAACAAAGCATCAGGGAGTTTGCGCGCTTATAAGCTCGGTTGCCTATTACTCGCTGGAAGAGGTGCTCCAAAGCCCCCGCAATACCTATCCTCTCTTTGTGGTGCTGCAGGGCCTCGATGATCCTCATAATATCGGAGCGATTATCAGAACGGCTGAAGCTGTGGCGGCTGATGCCGTTGTCCTTGTCGAAGGAAAGGGTTCACCTGTTAACGCCGTTGTTAATAAAGCCTCTGCGGGTGCGCTTTCCCATATGAGAGTCTGCAAGGTTAAAAGCCTTGTGCGCGCCCTGGAATTTCTGCATCTGCAGAACGTTCAGATTATAGCTGCAGATATGGATGCGGAGCTTAATTATACCGACGCAGATATGAAAAAATCTACGGCTATTGTGCTCGGTATGGAGGGGAGCGGGCTGGCTCCGGAAGCGCTGGAGTTCTGCGATCATGTTGTCCGCATTCCCATGGCTGGTTGCGTGGAGTCACTCAATGTCAGTGTGACGGCAGGGGTACTGCTCTATGAGGCTATGAGGCAGCGGCTTGCATAACGTCCACTTGCCCAATGATAGGGATTTTTATGCTCTCTTTTTTCAGCTGTTTAAAAAAAATAGTACCTTGTTTCTCACTGTTCAGTTACTACAATTGCAACCTCAAATAACATACTATATCTCTCTGCCATGACTATTCCTGAAGATCTTCGTTATACAAAAGACCATGAATGGATTAAACTGCTTGACGATGGCAGTACCGCTCTGGTTGGCATTACTGACTTTGCACAGTCAGAGCTTGGGGATATTGTTTTTGTTGAGCTGAAACCAGCAGGCACAAAGCTGAAAGAGCATGAGGTGTTCGGTACCGTTGAAGCCGTCAAAACAGTCGCCGATCTTTTTGCGCCGGTTGCCGGAGAAATTCTTGAGCAGAATACGCTGCTTGACAATGCTGAAATCGTTAATCAGGAACCCTACAGCAACGGCTGGCTGGTCAGGATTAAGGTTGAGAACCCGGCGGAAGTCAATGCACTGCTTGACGCGGCGGCATACCGTCAGCTGACAGGGGAGTAAGCATGCCATTCATTGTCAATACCGCAGGCGAACGAGAGGAGATGCTCCGGGCTATCGGTGCGGGCTCCTTTGAGGAACTTATTGCCGACATCCCTGAAGAAATCCGCCTTAACAAAGCCCTTAATGTTTTTCCTGCTGCAGATGAACTCCAGGTTCGAAAGCTCCTTGAGGGTCTTGCTTCGGCTAACCGGAGCACCGCCGATTATGTCAGCTTTCTCGGCGGAGGGGCTTATGACCATTTTATCCCTGCAGCCATAAAGACCATTGCATCCCGCAGTGAGTTCTACACGGCATACACGCCTTACCAGGCGGAGGTATCTCAGGGTACCCTGCAGGCGATTTACGAATACCAGAGTCTTATATGCCGTCTTTATGATATGGATGTCACCAACGCGTCTATGTATGACGGGGCTACAGCTCTCGCCGAAGCAGTCTTGATGGCTATGAATGTCACAGGTCGTGGTCAGGTTGTGGTGGCCGGAAAGCTTCATCCCTACAACAGCTCTGTTCTGAAAACCTATCTTGAGGCTTCAGGCCACACTGCAGTTCTGCAGAATATCCTTGAAGATGGTGTCGGCAGTATCTCTTCATTACAGGGAATTGTCACTGGCAGCGTCGCTGCAGTCGTCGTTCAGCAGCCGAATTTTTACGGCTGTCTGGAAGAGGTGGAGGCTATACGCGATATTGCTCATGCAAACGGAGCACTCTTTATTGTTTCAGCCGATCCTCTCTCACTCGGTGTTTTGGCAGCTCCTGGCAGTTACGGGGCGGATATAGCGGTTGGTGAAGGTCAGCCGCTGGGTAATGCTCAAAATTTCGGAGGGCCATACCTCGGGATATTCACAGTGAAACAGCAGCTTGTCCGCAAAATTCCCGGCCGTCTGGTAGGGATGACCAAAGACAGGGATGGAGAGGATGGTTTTATTCTAACCCTCCAGACACGCGAGCAGCATATCCGGCGGGAAAAAGCTACATCGAACATCTGCAGTAACCAAGCGCTTAACGCTCTTCAGGCGGCAGTCTATCTTTCGTTGCTTGGAAAAGAGGGTATTCGTGAGGTTGCTGCACAATCCGCACAGAAGGCCCACTACCTCGCGGGAAAAATTTCCGAAATCCCGGGATTTTCCCTGAAGTACAAGTCACCTTATTTCCGTGAATTTGTGGTTGAGACTCCTGTTCCAGCCGCAGCAATAATTGCTGCGATGCTGGAAAAGAAAGTATTTGCCGGTTACGATCTTGCAGCCCACGATGAAACCGGTCTGCTTGTTGCCGTCACAGAAAAGCGGACACGCCAGGAACTTGACAGTTTTGTAGAAAACCTTGGGGCTCTTGTCTGACACTCTTTATTGACATTTATAGAAGCCCCAGGGATTCCATCTCCTTGTCGAAACGAGCCTTGTTTTCTGCCGAAAGAGGTACAAGCGGCAGTCTGTAGATCTCTTCAATCATGCCCATCCGGGCAAGAGCATATTTTACCGGCACCGGATTACTCTCGACAAAGTTCAGTCTGAACAGGGCACGGTAAGTGCTGTTAATCGTCCGGGCCTCTGCCAGATCGCCCCGCCTGACAGCCTCGACCAGCCTCTTGACCTGAGAGGGTACCTCGTTTGCCGCAACAGAAATTACGCCATCCCCACCCATTGCTATAAACGGCAGAATCAGCGGGTCCTCACCGGTCAGAACGGAGAAGTTTTCCGGCCGTTCTTCAAGAAGCTCCGCAATCTGCGTGAAATTGTCCGATGCCTCCTTGACAGCCGCAATGTTTTCAAAATCACGGGCAAGTCTGAGAATTGTCGATGCAGCAACATTGCATCCGGTTCTTCCGGGAACATTATAGATAATAACCGGTACCCTCACTGCTTCCGCTATATGCTTGTAATGCTGGTAAATTCCTTCCTGCGAAGGCTTGTTGTAATAAGGCGCGACGGAAAGGAGCGCTGAAGCGCCTGCTTTTACAGCGTTCTGTGCCAGCTCAACGGCATGTGCTGTCGAATTGGTGCCCGCACCTGCGGCTATCATTATTTTTCCATTGGCCTCATCCTTGACCGTGTGGATAATTTCAAACTGTTCATCACCTGAAAGTGTCGGCGACTCGCCCGTTGTACCGCAGGGTATGATGATATCGGTTCCTGCTTCAATATGAAACTGAACCAGTCGCCGTAAAGCATCTGTATCAATGGATCTGTCAGGCCTGAACGGTGTTACCAGAGCAACGGCGGATCCTGAAATGTATCGTCTGGACATATTTGTTTATCCCTTGTTAGCGGAAGTCTTTGTATTTCTAATCGGAGAACTCGTTCCCAGCCCTCTTGTCGTTCTCGTGAGAATATACAGAGAATTTCAAAATTAGAACATCAATCCTTATCCCTCATTTTTCCCTGATTTTTTCAACTCTTTTTCAAGGATAATGGTTCTGGAAGATGCCTGAACGACTATTTTATTGCCGGAAAGTTTTTCCAGAATATTAACTCTTGAGGTTATTGAGGAATAAACGGATTGTTTACAAAGTAATTATTTGCTATATACTAGTTATATATCCAACCATTCAGGAGGCAAAAATGACTATAAGTACGGTATTTATCAATAATCGCTCTCAAGCAGTAAGATTACCGGTTGATGTAAGGTTACCGGACAGCGTTAAAAAAGTAACGGTTCGAGTAAAAGGTAGTGAGCGGATCATTTCTCCCGTTGGGCAGACTTGGGACAGTTTTTTCCTCGGGCCGCAAAGGGTGACGGATGATTTCATGGAAGAGCGTGACGAACAGAAACAATCAGAGAGGGAAGCCTTGTAATGTTGCGATATCTGCTTGATACCAATATCGTTATTTATACGATGAAGCGTCGTCCAATTGATGTACTTGATGTTTTTAACAAAAACGCAGATCGAATGGCCATTTCTGCCATTACGTTGTCAGAACTGTTTTACGGTGCGGAAAAAAGTAGCAAAGTGAGTGAAAACCTCTCAGTGATTGAAGATTTCTGCAGCCGACTGGAAGTTCTGCCTTATGGTCCAAAAGCCTCCCAGCATTACGGAGCTATCCGGGCAATCCTTGCAACAGCGGGTCAACCAATCGGTGTCCATGATGTTCATATTGCTGCACATGCTCGAAGTGAGGGGTTGATTTTGGTTACGAATAATGTCAAAGAGTTTATCAGAGTACCTGCTTTACAGATCGAAAATTGGGTGTGAGACTGTAACATTCAATCGCATTTTTGCTACACATCATTCCTTTATTGCAACTCTTCCGCAGAAATTTTTATAAGCTGGGTTAACCATTGCCGGTCATCCCATTTCTCACCAGGAATAAGAAAGTACGGCTTTGCCCCGGAATACGGGCTTCCCTCGACAACTTGACCAAGAAAGGCTTTGCCGGCAGCAGTCGGCTTGATAAACAACTGATCATCGCAAACCAGAGCCACAACCTTTGTATCACAATAAACAGCATATTCTCCAAACATTTTTCTTGCGTAAACACTGCCCGCCTGAGCGATTTGTTCCAGGATGTAATCAACCGTGCTTGGACTTGATGCCATGTTGAATAATTTTAATCTTGTAATCGAACAGCAAGTGATAATCGGTTGTTTATCAATATTGCCTGTTCGTGCCCGTTACCTTTCGTTCTAAATTGATGCTGCGGCAGCAACAAGTTCAGCGGCGAGATTGAGTGATGAGGCTGAAATTTCTTTGCCGCTGATAAGTCGGGCAATAGCCTGCAGTCGGCTTTCATGGTCAAGAGCAGTCACTTCGGTAACGGTTCTGTCGTTTTGCAGAGATTTTTGAACCTGAAGGTGCAGATCAGCCATGGCAGCGATTTGAGGGAGGTGGGTAATAGCTATGATTTGATGCAGGCGTGAAAGTTTTTTCAGGCTTTTGCCGACGGCTTCTGCCACACGACCGCTGATGCCGGTATCAATTTCATCAAAAATAAGGATAGGGAGCCTGTCTGATCCGGCCAGTGCACTTTTCATGGCAAGCATGATCCTTGAAATTTCACCACCGGATGCCACTTTCGCCAGCGGTCTTGGTTTTTCACCGGGATTGGCAGAAATAAGGAATTCAATCCTGTCATAACCGCTGCTGAATGCGGCAAAATTATTTCCTTCGATTGAGATTTCACCCTCAACCTGCTCCTCATGAGCTATGCTGACAATAAAGGTTGCGTCCGGTATGCCGAGTTCTGCTAACTGTTGCTGTATGATGGTTTCAAGATGCTGAGCAGCTTGGTGCCGTTTTACGGAAAGAGTTTCCGCAGCTCTTGACAGGTATGCTTTCTGCAGGGTGATTTGCTGATCGATACTGCTCAACTCTTCTTCAAGGTTGATCTCTGATGCAATCTTTGCATCAAGCTCGTTCTGCAGATCAATCAGTCCGGAGAGTGTGCGTCCGTACTTTTTGCAGATGCGCTGGAGTTTGAGCTGGCGTTCCCGCAGTGAGTCGAGCCTGCCGGGGTTAAAATCAATATCTGACCGGTAGCTGCGGGTGAAGCGAACAAGTTCATCGATAATACTTTTTGCCGTTCGGGTTTCCTCCAGATGTATATCGAAGCGTCTGTCAATCTTGGCAAGTTTTTCAAGGATTTGCACTCCTGAAGCTATAGAGGAATAAACGGAGTGCTCGTTGTCGTAAAGCAGCTCACTCAGGGACGTGCTGAGACCGAAAAGGGCTTCGGCATTTTCAAGCAGGGATATTTCGGTATCGATACTCTCGTCTTCTCCACTTTTCAGGTCAAGAGAGTTGAGCTCGTTCAACTGGAAATCCACTATATCTTTTTTATCGTGAATCTCTGCAGCCTCTTTTTTCAGTCTGTTCAGCTGCTGCTGCAATTCCTGAAGCTCTGCAAGGGCTGCTTTGTATGCGGTTACTTCTGGTGCGCTTCGTGCAAAATCATCAAGCAGGGTTTCGTGCGTTTCAGTATTCAGCAGCATCTGGTGTTCATGCTGTCCGTGCAGGTCAATAATGACATCTCCAGCCTGTTTAAGGAGTGCCACCGTGCCTGGTGTATCGTTGATGAAGCAGCGTGATTGTCCGCCCGATGAAAGTTCCCTGCGGAGGATAAGCTCAGGAGTTGTTTCTACCTCTGCAGCACGCAGAAGACTGTCGATCTTTTCAGAGTGAATCTCTTTGAGTACCGCTTCGATGACCGCTTTTGTTGAGCCGGACCTTACAAGGTCGCTGCTTGCCCTCTCACCAAGAACCAGGTTCAGTGCTCCTATCAGAATGGACTTTCCCGCACCGGTTTCACCGGTGATAATGGTCAATCCAGGATGGAACTCAATTGTAAGTTCCTGGATAAGCGCGTAATTTTTGATATAAAGGCTGAAAAGCATGGCCGGATATTTTGGTGTGCACTTTCAGTTAACAAGATAACGCTCAAATTATATAAGCAATATGCAATCCTAAACCTACTCTTCAGAGGAAACCATGGCGTTGGTGCCTTCGCTCAATATCGGGCAAGAATAGTCTCTCCTGCGCGGGTTATCTGACCTGGTTTAACCAGTATCGATAGTGAAGGAGGAAGGAAGAGATCGACCCTGGAGCCAAACTTGATCATACCGAACCTTTCGCCTGCCTGGACAGTTTCACCGGAATGGAGTGCACAGACGATTCTTCTTGCTAAAAAACCGGATACCTGATTAAAAAAAACCTCGATCTCTCCATTGTCAATTCCTATTTCCATTTGTTCATTGCTTTCCTTGCTCCTGGGGTCGAACGCCATCAGGAATGTACCGGGACAGTATCGAAGATGGATGACTTTTCCGCTGATCGGTATTCGGTTGACATGAACGTTGAATGGCGACATAAAGATACTGACCAGTGTTGAGGATTTACCGCTGCCCTGGTGGTCATGCTTCTGAACAAGAAGAATTTTACCATCGGCAGGTGCCAGAACAGTCCGGTTTTCGTCAGGAATTTTCCGGTTTGGATCGCGGAAAAAATAGAGAGTAAACAGGATTGCTGTGCCGGCAGTAATCAGAAAAACTATCCTGGGCCAAAAAGGAATAAGCAGTGCGGCTGCGCTGATGAGGAGACTTATGATAAAAACCTTAGTCATGGTGCTGTTGCCGTAAGAAGTGAACATTTCTTTAGGTTTATAATCGTTTTTTTATGATAACTCCACTTATGTTAATTATTTATCTTGTACATGAGAAGAATGTGGAAATATTTTTCAATTTTTTTCAATTCCGGTCAGCATTATCTCGTTGAAGTTAATTTTCAGTATCGAAGGAGAGCTGTGAGCAATTGAATGTGTTGGAAAAAAAGTTTCTTGAGCAGATCAGAACAAGGAGGTTGGTAGAAGAGGGTGAACGGGTTCTTGTTGCTGTTTCAGGAGGGCCTGATTCGATGGCTATGCTCTCTCTGTTCTGTGCAGTAAAGCCTGTTCTCCATTGTGAACTGGCAGTAGCTCACTGCAACTTTCAGCTTCGGGGTGAGGAAAGTGATGCTGAAGAACAATTTGTGCGGGATCATTGCCTGTCATTCGGCTTGGAGTGTGTTGTCGAAAAGTGTGAAACCCTGAAGTATGCAGGGGAGTGGAAGAAGTCTGTAGAGGAGAGCGCCAGATTGCTGCGATACACTTTTTTTGAGAAGGTAATGGAGGAGAAGGGCTTCACCAGGATTGCTACCGGCCATCATGTCAATGACAATGCTGAAACAATTCTTTTTAATCTTTTCAGAGGAGTATCATTGCCTGGCTTAAAAGGCATTCGAGCCCGTCATGGTAAAATTATCAGGCCTATGCTCCTCTTTCAAAAAGCTGAGATTACCGCATATCTTAAGGAAAAAGGTATTGGGAGCAGAACGGATACCAGCAATCTTGTCAACGACTATGACAGGAATTTTATCAGGAATCGTGTTATTCCGCTGATTCAGGAGCGCTTTCCTCATAAACTCATGCCATCGCTTCAGAGGCTGTCAGAACAGGCAGGTGAGCTTGAAGAGTTTCTTGAGCTTTATTTCGAGAACCTCCTTGAGCGCGAGCCCGGATTGACGCTCAATGACGGAAAGCTTGACGTCCATGCGCTGCAGCGGCTGACGATCTTTGAGCAGAAAGAGGTTTTCAAGAGGGCGTTACAGGATATGGATACACCTGTTGACAATCAGACGCTTCAGAAGCTTGTTGATCTTTTGCACAAACAGCAGGGCAAAATGGTTATGGCGGGGCGGCAATTGCGGGTGCTGTGGAAAGGAGCATCACTTTTTTTCATGCGTGATACCCCTTGAGTTGCCGCAGGCTACTCTTTCTGCCGGGCATGTTGAAACAATTCAATGGGCAGATTGGCACGAATGATGACTGATTCAAGGTTCTGCTCTATCTCGATATTTTTAAGCAGTTGTTTGGTCTGTCCGCCTGTTCGCGTTCCTGAAAGTTCCGAAAGTTTAATTGCCCCCCACAGGAATGTTGACGCGAAATAAGCTCCTTTTCGTGTTGCATAGACCCATTCGCTTTGCCCTTCAATACCATTGTTGAATTTTACAGAGAGGGCCAGGTTCTGTATGCTGTTCAGATTTCCAAGGCTTTTGATATCCTGATTTGCTGAGGTGAGACTTTGGAGAGCTCCTATTGTCCAGACTGCGGATGGGAGAGCAAACCAGAGATGTGATTTATAGACGGCCTTGTTGATAAGCGCTGTGGTGAGTGAGTCCCTCTGATAGAAGCTGCCGGTCGGAAGGAGGAACTCTTTCAACATTTTTCTGTTGTTTGAGAGTGCCATTTTCCTTGGGCTGAGCGGGCAGAGCCAGAGGGTGCTGTCAAGTGAGTAGCACCGATAACCACCGATTGTTTCAGACGCAGTGCTGTTGTTTCGGAGAAAGGAGTCAGGTAGTTTCTGCGAAAAAGGGCCCCAGGCAATTCCCAGATATTCCTGCTCTTTGTACCCATGGCGTTTAAAACTGACCAGCAGCGTATCAATGTCGACCGCGGGATTGATATTCGCAGCTTTCATGAGAGTGTTGAGCTGGCCTTTAGGCTGGAACAGTGGTGCCTTTTTCAGGGAGTCAGGAATGATCTTCTGCCAGAGGCTGCTTTGCCGGATATCTTTAAGCCCAATGTAAATCAGGGCATCAGTTTTTCCTGGAATGTGATCAACAATTGTTTTAAGCTCGGGGCTTAGGGGTTCAGGCTGCAGCCGGGGTTTCGGGTAGTTGATCCAGAAAACAATGGCCAGAAAGCAGAGAAAACCGAGAACGCTGATTGACAAGAGAAGTCCTGCACCTTTTTTCAGTGAGCGTTTTTCGGGTGTTGCTTCAGGTTCTGGATTCCTTGGCATACTTCAGCTGATTAAGAGTTATTTTTGATAGCCTGGCGTGCCAGTTCATCGCAGCGGTTATTGTACAGGTTGTCGCTATGGCCCTTTACTTTATGGAAGGTAACGTCCTGCAATTTAATTAACTTCGCAATTTTTTGCCAAAGATCAATGTTTTCTACACTTTTTTTGGTCGAGGTTTTCCAGCTGTTGGCCATCCAGCGTTTCAGCCATCCCTCATTAATGGCGTTGACAAGATAGCTGGAGTCGCTGTAGAGGTGAACCTCGCATGGTTCCTTGAGCGCTTCGAGTGCTTCTATTGCTGCGGTGAGCTCCATGCGGTTGTTGGTTGTGGCAGGTGAAAATCCTGAGATTTCACGGATGGAAGAGCTGTACATCAGGAGTGCTCCCCACCCGCCTTTTCCCGGGTTGCCGCTGCAGGCTCCGTCGGTGTATATGATTATTTTTTTTTTCATCGACAAAAAAAAGCTCAACCATGGATGATTGAGCCTTTATAAGAGAGTGAATAATCTTTTATAGCCGGTGTTGCCCAGGTCTTACTTGACCAGTCTGGCGAGATCGGCAGTTCCGGTTTTAGCGATAATTTTCATGGCTTTAGCTGAAAGCTTAACCTTTACAAACCGCTTCTCCTCTTCGATCCAGATTCTTTTGGTATGGAGGTTTGGCTCAAAACGGGTACGGACATGGTTGTTCGCGTGGGATACCGTATTGCCGTATTTAGGTCTTTTGCCGGTCAGTAAACAAACTTTAGACATGGTGCAATCAATTGGTGTTAAAAAAACGAATCGGAATATAACAATAGTTTTATAAACTGGAAACCTATTGTTTCAGGGCCGGATGCCGACAGCGCAAACCATCATGGATAAAACATAGAGCAGTGTTCCGAAAGCATTGTACCAGACAGCCTTTTCCCTTGGATTTTCAATCAGGATTTTCTGCATGGGCAGCTGTGCGACCAGAAGAATCAGAGCAATCACAGTCGTCGTTCTGGAACCTTTGAGAACGAGAATGGTGATAGCGGCCAGTTGCGCGGCATCCATAAAAACGGCAGCAAGCATTGCGGCTTTTTTTTCACCGAGCTGAACTGGAATTGAAGCGACCCTGCGGATATTGTCGCCGACAACTGATTTGAAGTCATTGAGCGTCATGATGCCGTGTGCACCAAGTGAGAAAATAATGGCCAGTGCAATGGTTTCCCGAGAAGGGATACCTTGAGTAATGGCAAAACAGCCTGTCAGCCATGCGACGCCTTCATAAGCAAGGCCGACAATAAGGTTGCCGAACCAGCCGTTTCTTTTAGCCCTTATTGGCGGGCCCGAGTAGGCGTGCGACATGAGTACACCGACAAAAGCAATGACGACAACATAAGGGTGAATGGAGAGGGCGACAAGAAAACCTGTAATGATAAGTGCAAAGGTAATAAGCCAACTGGCCGATTTTGATATTTTGCCTGCAGGGATAGGTCGGTCAGGCTCATTAATAGCGTCAACCTCCCTGTCAAAATAGTCGTTCATGGTCTGCGACATGGCGCACATGAGAGGTCCTGCGAGGAGAATACCTCTGAGGAGGATAGACCAGTTTGCAGCAATATCTTCGCCGGTCGATACCACACCACAGGCAAAAGCCCACATGGGCGGGAACCATGTGACCGGTTTCATAAGCGGCAGGATTGCAGAGGGCTCGATCCTGAATCCCGGCTTGTTGACGTTCTCCAGAGCCTGCTGGATGGCTTTTTGTCTTGAATCGCTCACTCCGGACGAGCGAAGCTTTTCGCTGATGCTCTGATGCATTTCAGGGTTTAGCGTTTCGCGTCCGTTCATGGGTATAATGATTCTCTCTTAGGCTGTAAAACAAGGCAGTTAGTATACAAGTTTTTTGGCAAAAAGATAAGAATTTAGTTTATAGCCAGTCTGTATCGTGAAGAGAGTTCAGCGTTTATTTTCAGAATCTCATTAAATTTTTTACCGGTATGGCCGCTTTCAAGGGCCTCTTTTGCCAAAAGAATACCATCATTGATGCAGGGTGATTTTCCTGAAACATAACAGGCCATTGCAGTGGTGAAAAGGGCGGCATCAATGTAAGCTGCAGGAGCGCTGCCGTCAAGGATATTGCGGATAATAAGAGCGTTATCATCCCTGTTTCCGCCCTGGATTTCCGAGAGGGCATGTCGGGTCATGCCGAAATCTTCGGGATAAACTGTATGCCGGGTGACAGTGCTGTTCTGAATTTCAATAATATCCGTAGGCCCGTTGAGACTCGGTTCATCAAGTGCAATGCCCTCTTCAGTCATTGAATGAACAACCATAGCGTGCCGGGTTCCTGTCTGCAGAAGCACCTCAGTGTAGAGTTCCATAAGTTCCCGATTGAAGACACCTACAAGCTGGCGTTTAGCCCGTGCAGGATTGATCAGTGGGCCGAGAATATTGAAGATCGTTCTTATGCCCAGTTCGCGGCGGATATGGGCTACCTTTTTCATGGATGGATGGTAGAGGGGAGCAAAAAGGAAGGCAAATCCTGTCTGTTCAAACAGCTTTTGTGTCGCTTCCGGTGGCAGATCGATAGCAAAGCCGAGTGCTTCAAGAACATCAGCACTTCCGCAACTGCTTGTTACGGAACGGTTTCCATGTTTGGCAATATTGACACCGGCACTGTTGGCAATAATTGATGCGGTCGTTGAAATATTAAAAGTCCCTGCATGATCCCCCCCGGTGCCGCAGGTATCGACAGCATCGTCATCAAGCACGATTGTATTGGCTTTTGCCATAAGGCTGTAGTATGCGCCGGCAGTTTCAGTCGGGGTTACCCCTTTTTTCTGCAGGAGAGCAAGCATTGCAGCAATAACTATCTCTGAAAAATGACTGTCCATAATGCTGTTCATGCAGAATGTCATCTCTTCCTCTGAAAAATTTTCTCCTTCAAGCAACTTTTGCAGTAACTTCTTTTGCGGCATGGATTGAATTGATTGGCAAATGTGTGCGAATATTCGTAGATGTAAATAATAAGAAGAATTGATTGTATTGTAAAAGGCTGATTACGGATAGACCGTAAATTGAAGGAATATTTTTAATCTTATGAAGAGCAAGCAGAAATCGTCATTCAGGGAAGAAGCTCTACGGATGGTTCTCAGGAAAATGATGAGCTGGTCACTCGATGCCTGTATTGTTACCGATCTTTCTGTTATCAGATGGCTGACCGGTTTCAGCGGCTCAAGCGGGCGGCTGCTCGTTACGCGCGAAAAAAGCTTGTTGTTTACTGATTTCCGATATAAGGAGCAGGCGGCACGAGAGGTTGATGTGGTTGAAGTGGTTATTGCTGCTGATGGATTTGCGGCAGAGCTTGGGTCAGGGCGCTATCATCTCGGCGACACCATTGCCCTCCAGTCTGATAATATCACCTGGCATGAAGCTACTCTGTTGATTGAACAGTTTCATGGTAAACAGAGGATAATACCGGTTCATACGTTTTTCGATGAGTTCAGAATGGTCAAGCATGAGATTGAGCTGGTGAAGTTGCGCCGTGCCGCTGAAATAAGCGAGCTTGTTTTTGAAAAAGTCCTGCCCATGATCTCTCAATCTGTTACGGAACTTGATATTGCAGCCGAAATCTCTTTTCAGCATAAAAAGTTTGGAGCCGAAAAAGACTCTTTTGACCCTATCGTTGCAGCTGGGCCTCGCTCTGCAATGCCTCATGCCAGGCCTTCAACGGCTGCATTCAAGGCGGGAGAGTTGATAGTTATCGATATGGGATGCATCTATGAAGGGTATGCTTCCGACCAGACACGGACCGTTGCGCTTGGTCATGTTTCCAGCGAGGCCTTTAATGTCTATCGAATTGTGAAGGAGGCGCAGGAGCTGGGTATAGCTTCGGCGCGGTGTGGAATGACCGCTAAAGAGCTTGACAGCGAGGTTCGCGGCTTCATCAACGCTCATGGCTACGGCGAAGAGTTCGGTCACGGTCTTGGCCACGGTGTAGGCTTTGAGGTGCACGAGGAGCCCCGGATCAGCCCGAAAGGGGAGCATGTGCTGCAGGAGAATATGGTCTTTACCATCGAGCCCGGTATTTATCTTCCAGGCAAATTCGGGGTGCGTATTGAGGATACGGTGGTGATGGGCCCGCATGGCGTTACTCCGTTGCAGGGTTTTAGTAAAGAGCTTATCGTTTTGTGAACATTACATTGTTTGAGAGCATGGAGAGCAGGTATTGCATGGTTATGACGACCGCTCCTGACCGGGAGGAAGCTGAAAGCCTTGCGGACGGGATTCTGAACAATCGTCTCGCGGCCTGCGTGCAGATGGCCGATATCAGGAGCTTTTTCCTATGGGAAGGAGCAATGCAGAAAGAGAGTGAAGTCGCTCTCTATATCAAGACCACAGA